>Ga0272446_1000190_pt1 | contig 93747 bp, 80 predicted proteins | sample YNPCB0061_FD_194587 | JGI IMG/M metagenome (GOLD analysis project Ga0272446, IMG submission 194587) | Hot spring microbial mat communities from Yellowstone National Park, WY, United States - YNP-CB-006-1 | ecosystem: Environmental > Aquatic > Thermal springs > Hot (42-90C) > Sediment | place...
TGCATCAGCGGGCTATCCTGATTGAGCGTGCTTTCGACCGACAGCTTCTTGTCTGGTGTGACTAGCAGCCAGGCCCAACCGCTGCCAAAGCGGCCGATGCCTGCTTCCTTGATCTTGGTCTTGAGAGTGGCAAAATCGCCGAAGGTACTCTGGATGGCGTTGGCCAGTTCGCCGGTGGGTTCGCCCCCCCCCGTGGGACTCATGATCTCCCAGAACAGGATGTGGTTGGCGTGTCCGCCGCCATTGTTGATCACTTTTTGCTTGATCGCCTCGGGCACCGTCGAGATGTCCCGTAGCAGCTCTTCCAGGGATTTGGCTTCCAGCTCGGCATGTCCCTGCAAGGCTGCGTTGAGGTTATCGACATACGCCTTGTGATGCTTGCCGTGGTGAATCTCCATCGTCATTTTGTCGATGGCCTTTTCGAGGGCGTCAGTTGGATAAGGGAGATCTGGTAGGGTGTGTGCCATGAGTCGGTACTCCATAAGGAAATCATACAGCCGGGCCAATTCTATGCACTGAGATAGGCAAGGCAACCTCGCCCGGCGGAGTGGCCCTCAGCATCCCTAGACGCCAGGGCGGTTCGACGAACAGGGTTGTCGCTATGGCCTGCCCATTACCAGGGGTGCCTCAACTCTAGCTCACCGCGGGCTAGCAGCACATAGAGTCCCGCTGCCAACAAATCGGCGGTGGTGCCGGGATTACGGCGATGGCCCTCGGCACGCAGCCAGGCGTCCAACTGCTGGCGTTTTGCAGGCTCGGCCAGGGCTTGGTCCGCACGGCGGCGGACCTCATCGCTTTCGGCCAAGCCAGCTTTTCGGGCGATGAGCGAATCGCCGTGTTGGGCCAGTTGCCGTAGCTGGGCGTGCTGCAGGGCCGCCTCAATACCCTGATCGAGATGCTCGCGTAGGTCGGGGATCACTTCGTCGAAGATTTCAGCAAACGCGGTGCTATATTGCCGGGCGATGCGGTCATGGGCCGGGGCCAAACGCATCAGTTCGACCAACGGCAGGCTGGGATCGTCGCGAACGTCTTGGTGCTCCACCTGTCCTAAGCCTGCGGGCTGTGCTTCGCGGATGGCTTGGACCACTTGTTGCGCCTCGGCCAGGTCACAGCGTGTCAGCAGGTCGGCCAACTCGTCGCGTTGGACCGTCCAGGCCAGAGGCGTTAACAGCAGGATCATGCCCAAGTTGGTGTTGGTGCGGCAGACGCGGCGTGTGGCGCGGACGGCCTCCAAACAGGTGCGACCGATGCCTCGGGTGCGGACCTCGGCCAGCACCGGAGCAATGGCCGCGGCACTGAGCAAGAAATCAACCAGCGTGACATCGGAAAAATCGTGGCGACGGTTGACGTTGCCCAGTTTGTCCGCGCACACCTCCCAAACACAAGCTGCCTGTACCCACAAGGCGATGCTCATCTGACCCTGTCCTCCACATAAGCGATCAAGGCGTCGGCCACGTCGATGTTGCAGGTCGCTGCCAAGGCCCGCCAGCCAGGCACGGCGTTGACCTCCAGCACTAGCCAACGCCCGGCGGCATCTTGGAGCAAATCGACGCCGGCTATCTCCACTCCCAACAGAGCAGCGGCCTGCCCGGCGAGAGAGCGTTCGGTCTCACCGAGAGCGACCGCTGCGGTGCGACCTCCCTGGGCGACATTGGTTCGCCAATCCCCCCCTCGGGCATAGCGACGCATCGCGGCCAGGGGCTTGCCACCCAGCAGAAAGATGCGAAGATCCCAGCCTGGATGAGCGATCGTTTCCTGTAGGTACAGCACCGCCCCGCTGCGTTCCAGGGTGCGGAAGGTCCGCCAGGCCAACTCGGGGTCGCTGATCCGCATCATGCCGCGCCCCTCGGAGCCAAAGAGCGGCTTAACCACCACATCCCCCCCCAAGGCGGCAAACCCCTCCTGAGCCGCCTCGGCCGTCTGACACACGAAGGTTCGGGGCACAGGCAAGCCGGCCTGATGCAGCCGAGCCGTCGTCAGATATTTATCGATTGCCATTTCAATAGAACGGGGCGAATTGAAGACAGGAACGTTCGTCAGGTGCAGCAGATCCATGCGAAAGATCACTTGTTCCAGCGTGCCAGGCGGCATGGTACGCACCACCACCGCCTCACACCCTGCCCACCCCTCACTTGCCACGCCACAGCCGGCACTCAGCAGGCGAAAATCGACCGTTTGACACAGATGGCCCCGAGCCACCGCGGCGCGTTGTAGGTCGGCCACATGCCAACCCGTGCCCGCCGAGAGAAACGCTAAGCGCATGGAAGCATCCTCGAGAGCAATCGAAGCGACAAGGCAGAAGCGTATCAGGTGGTGTAGAGGAGTTCGCGTACCACACGGAAGCCTTTTTCCTGCTGGCGATATTCCGGGTCGGCTCGCCAGCGAAAAGCCGAGCGACAAAAACGCCCGGCATTGCTCCAGGTGCCGCCGCGTAGCACTTTCATGTCGGTCTCGTCCGGACCAGGCGGGTCACAGCGCGGTCCATAACGATAGTATTCCTCTTCATACCAATCCAGACACCACTCATCGAGTTGGCCATGCATGTCATACAGGCCCCAGGCGTTGGGAGGATAGCTGCCCACGGGGCAAGGTCGGCCAAGGCTCGGTCCGAAGGGCAACTCCTCGCCAGGTTTTCCATATGGAGAGCTGCCATCGAAATTCGCCCGATAGGAGCTTAGCGACGAGCCGTGGGCAAACTCCGTCGTGGTGCCGGCGCGGCAGGCGTATTCCCATTCGGCCTCCGTCGGCAAGCGATACAACTCCAACACGCCTTGTTCGCGGCGTGTCAAGCGGTTACAGAACTCGATGGCTTCGTACCAACTGACCGAATCGACGGGAAAATCCTCCGTCACCAATCCCTGTACCTCACTAGCCATCTCGCCCTGGGGGCTAAATGCCGAGGGGTTATAGTGCATCACCTGTCGAAACTGGCGTTGCGTGACCAAATGCGTGCTGATCCAGAACGGTTTGGTTAACTCCACCTCGTGCCACCACTCATCGTCATGCCGGCGGTCTTCCTCTGGGGGGGAGCCCATCCAGAAGCGGCCCGGGGGGATAAAAACGAACGTTAATCCCTCGGGATGCTGCCAGCGGGGCCGAACCGGCTGTACCCCCGCAAGCAACAGCCGTTCGATCTGAGCGATGACCTCCAGCTGCAGGTGCGGATTGCGAGGCAGCGTTTCGAGTTGACGAGTCAAACGGAGCAAGTTCGCCTCAGCGGGCAAGCCTTCTTCTTCGAGGGCATCAGCCAACGCCAACCAGAGCAAGGGATCGTGATAATCGTGGAGTAAGGCTCGGAGCAGCAGGTCAGACGCTCCCATAAGTAGATTTCTCGTGATTCTCCGTTGGCGAGTCTTGCCGCGTGCATTACATTAGGCAACGAGGCACCTTTCATTCTATCTCGCTGTCCTCGATCTCGGGAGTCTCATCATGCCTGCTTATAAACTCGTGCCGCTCGTACTCGCTGGATTGCTCGTTTTTGCGACCGGATTTTTCTACTTCTTCCCCGATGCCCGGCCTCAGATGGTCGATCGCTGGTTCAAAGCCGCTCAGGGATTTACCCCGGCCAAGTCGCCTGAAGATTGCCTGGACCAACTCAAAAAAGCGATCGAAGGGCGTCACTATCGCATCGCCCGCGACTATCTGACCGGCGATTATGCCGAATTGTTCGTCAAGGGGTCGGCCGATGCTCGTGAGTTGGCCCGTGGCATCGACGACCTGCTGGACGTGATGAGGACGACGCAAACTCAGTCGGATAAGGTCGATGTCATGCTCTACTGGCTCGATCCCTTCCCACCGTTCAAATACGACATCAAGAACAAATCCGACAAGCAAGCGGTGGCTTTGATTCATTGGGCACAGGACGAGCCACGGGTTCGCACCGGTCTATCGGCGATTGCCTCGGAACGATACGATATTCCTCCGCTGTTGTTGCATTCGCTGCTGCCCACGGGCACGACGCTGCCTGCTCCGATGCAAGTGAACCTCAAGGAGGTCGACGGTGTCTGGAAAGCGGAGTTGCCTGCGAAGTTTGGTGATCGCCACCTACGCGACTGTGTCGAGGCTCTGCGCAAGCACGCCACCAATTTCCGCAACGCCCTGGCCGACATCAAGAACAGCATCAAGCACAACCCGGCGGTGAAGCAGGATTTCGAGCGTGAATTTAAGAGCAATCTCGAACGCGCCAAGTAATCCAGACGTTTCCGCCGCCGCTTTTCCTGGGATTGAATCATGGATCAGGAAAAACGACGCCACCGCGAGTTGAAACGTAGCGTCAAAAAAGCCGGCCAACGCAAAGTCCGCCGTGACCTGCAACGCGATCTGCGTGCGGCAGCGGCAGGACTTCCCTGCGACGATCTCGATCTGACCGAAATCGACTACGGCCGCTACCGTTCGCAACCGCTCAATGGCATCGACCGCGACGCGACACGAAAGCGACGCCACCGAGATTCGGCAGACGAGCAGGCCGAACGCAACTAGAATAACTCCATGCTTGTCGAAGGACACCACGTTTGTGGGAGAGAGTTCTCATGTGGGTCGCAATGTTGCTGTTTGCTGCCACCCTCGACACGGTTGCGGGAACCGGCAAAGCGGGTTATGCGGGCGATGGTGGCCCGGCGACGGCTGCCCGGCTCCATCAGCCGTTCCATTGTGCTTTGGACGACAAGGGCCATCTCTTTATTGCCGAGGCCAACAATCACTGCCTCCGCAAAGTCGATCTGCGCACCGGCCAGATCAGCACGGTGGCAGGCACCGGTAAAAAAGGCTTCAGCGGCGACGGTGGCCCGGCCACGGAGGCGACCTTCAACGAACTCTACGCCGTGGCTGTCAATGCCGAGGGGGAGCTGTTCCTGGTCGATCGGCTCAATCGACGCATTCGCAAAGTGGATACCAAGGGGATCGTCACTACCATCGCCGGCGACGAGAAGCGTCCTTTGGTCGAACCTAATGATTGCCACCTTGATGGCAAAGGGGGCCTGCTCATCGCGGATGTCGGAGCCTGGCAAGTGTTCCGCTTGGACCTCAAGACGGGCGAAATGACCGTCTTTGCTGGCGTGCCGCGTAAAGCCGGCAAGTACAACCTCACGAACAAGGGCGATGGCGGCCCGGCGACCAAGGCTGTCGTCCACGGTGCCCGTGCCGTCTGCGTTGATGGCCAAGGCAACACCTACATCTGCGAACGCGAGGGCAACAGCATTCGCAAGGTCGATGCCAAAGGCATCATCACCACCCTGGCGGGCGACACCACCAAGGGCAAGGACGACGGCATCGGCACCAAAGCTCGCTTCAACGGCCCCAAAGCGATCCGCTGCGATGCCCAAGGGAACCTCTATGTCGTCGATACCGAAAACCACAGCATCCGCCGTATCGACTCCAAAACCGCTACCGTCACCACTGTAGCTGGCGGCCGACGTGGCCCCGAAGGTGACGGCGGCGACGCCCTCCAGGCTGCGATGGGCCGTCCTCACGGCCTGGCGATCGACTCCAAGGGGGTGTTGTACATCGCTGACAGCGAAAACCATCGCATTCGTCGTGTGCGTTGATCGGGCTTTACGACGCATCGACCGGCAAGTAGAGAATGCGGCCACACGAGCGGCACATGACGAAGAAGTCGGCCTCCAGTTCGTTTTGCATCTGTGCGGTGATCTCGGCGCGACAGCCGCCACAGATTTGCTCGCACACGGGCGCAAACCCGTCGTGACCCATAGAAGCGACGGTGCGGTCGTAGGCCGCTCGCACGTTCTTGGGGATATTCGGCTCGAGTTGTTTGATTTTGGCCTGGGTGCTGGCCAATTCAGCTTCCCAAGTTGCTTTTTTGGGAGCAATCTCTGCTTCGAATTGGCTGACTTCGCTACGAACCTTGGCTAAAGTTTGCTCCAACTCTGGCAAGCGAGCCGCTTCGGCCTCACCCTCGCTGATGGCTTGGAGGATCTCATCTTCGAGTTGGGCGATCTCCGTTTTAGTGAAGGCGATCTCCAGTTGTTTGGCGTCGAACTCTTTTTTCGACTGGATGCCGGCAAGTTGCTCCTCGTAACGGGCCAACAACTCGCCCTTCGTCTTGAAGGTTTTCTCCTTGGTCGTCGCTTCGACTTTGAGTTGACGCACCCGCTCTTGAGCCGCCTTCAGGGCGGCCTCAGCAGCGCTCACGCGAGCCTGTTGCGCCTTGAGTTGCCGCGGCAGGCGCTCGAGTTGTTCTTTGAGGGAGTGAGCATAAGAGCGTAGCGCGTGAATCTCTCGGAATAAGGACGCCGAACCACCCATGATCTGTCTCCTCTGCGGGGCACCCTGTGGATTCATTTACGACTCCTGTGCCTGAGCAGAAACCCTAATCGGCTCGGTTGGCTCAGACGTCGGGAAAAAGCGGCCTCTGCCCCGTTTCAGGTTCTGGGGTATACTACTCCTCAGAGGGGGTGCTTGCGATGCGCATTTTGTTGCTCAGCGATATTCACGCTAATTGGCCGGCCCTTCAGGCTGTGGTCCAGGAACCTCACGATCTGTGCCTGTTTCTGGGCGATTTGGTCGATTATGGTCTGGAGCCTTCCCCCTGTATCGACTGGGTGCGACGAAACTGTCCTTACGCGGTGCGGGGGAATCATGACCATGGAGTCGCTCACGATGTGCCGGTCAGCGGTCGCTCCGGCTTCAAATTCCTCACCAGCGTGACTCGGCCGCTCACTCGCGAACGATTGTCTCACGACGAATTGCGTTATCTGGGTCGGCTGCCGGTCAGCCGCATGGTTACCCTCGAGCAGACGCGGTTTTTGCTGGTGCATGCCTCGCCACGCGATCCGCTGGACGAATACTCGCCGCCCGATCCCGAGTTCTGGACGCGTCGCCTGGCTCTGGTCGATACCGATGTCGTGTGTGTCGGCCATACGCACCACCCCTATGTGCTAGAGGCCGACGGCAAGTTGGTGATCAACCCGGGTAGCGTGGGTCAACCGCGTGACCACGATCCACGAGCTTCGTATGCCATCTTTGAAGGTGGGCAGGTAGAACTCAAACGCGTCGAGTACCCAATCGAAGAGACGCTGCGTGTCGTAGAGGAAAGCCCTTTGCCGCCTGCCGTCAAAGCCATGCTCGCGGAGGTTTATCGCCGTGGCGGGCCTCCGCCGGTCCACTCCGGCACGGTCCACTCCGGCAATGGCGTGCATCGCCCTAACGGTAGGGTTACTTCTTGAGGGCGATGGAGGCCGTGGGAACGTAATACAGATCCAGGCCGCCCTTGCCGCCAGCGCGGTCCGAAGCAAAGTAGAGATATTTGCCATCGCGGCTAAGGTTGGGCGAACGATTGCCCCTTTTGCCACTGCCGTCCTCCAATTGGCTGAGTAGCGTTGGTTGGCTCCACCCTTTGGCCTGACGAGTGACAACAAAAATGCCGTCGCGGCCTTTGTCGGTGACACCTTGCACATAGCCCGTCTTGCCATCGGGCATGAGCGTCAGATGATAGAAGCCCGTGGGCAGCCCCGCCTCCTCCGGTTCTCGCCAACCGCCTGGTCCCTTGCTCGCGTTGCGGGTCGTCTTCATCTGCTTCCAGCCGTCGGCTGTCTTGCGGCTAAAATAAAGCGTTTTGCCATCGCCACTTAGCCAGGGGTGGAGTTCGTCTTCTTTGGTGTTGACGTTCATCACCGGAGTCGGAGCACTCCAGGCACGGCCCCGGTCCTGCTGTACGGCCACATACAGATCAAAATTCTTCTGGGTTTTGTCTTTGGTGGTGGCGTAGAATAAATAACGAGGAAACGGTCCGCTCGTGACGAACGCGCCGCGATCGTCGCCTTCAGTTTGAACATAATCCTGAAGCACCTGCGCTTTGCCCCAGGGCGCTCCGAGCATCTTCCGCGTCGCGATCAGCAGGTCGTCTTTGCCCTCTTTGGGGTTGCCGGTGAATATCAGCGTCAGGCCATCGGCACTCACATGGGGTTCATCCTCGTCCTTGGCCGTGTTGACAGCCAACGGGTAGAGCTTCACTTTCTCCTCGGGGGCAGCAGGGATCGAGGCCGTCCCCCCGAAAAGGGACAAGAGCAAACACGAGTAACAAAAAGCCAATCGAAACATGTCGTGGTTCAATCCTCGAATAGGGGATCAGGCTGCAACTGATCCGACCAACCATATCCAGCATTCGTCCACACGGCGCGATGCGTTTACGGTCTGCTACTATCTCTTGAAACGCATCACAAGCTGGAAAGTTCCTTAACAACACCAGAGGCATCTTTCCCAGGTGAACTCTCTTTGACAGAATAGAGAAATCTTCCCAACTAGCTGAGGTCTTTATGCCGCCGCGTTGGTTTTGCTTGCTGATTCTCGCGTTATGGATGCTTACCACGGCCAAACTGCTGCATGATGATCTGTTGCCGCACTTGTTGCCGGGCACGCCGCCAACCTTCACGATCGACTTGGTGGAAGAAACCGAAAATCAACGGATGTTCACACCCTGGACCTTGTACAAAGGGGATACGAGATGGATGAACGTCCGCACCCGCGTCGAAAAGACCGATCGTGAGCTTTTTGAACTTTCTGCCGAATACCTCCCCCTGGAACGCGGTACGACGGCACACATCAACGGCCTGAACATCAAACGAATGTTCAGCGCCTATCGCGTCAATGCGCAGGGGGAACTACGGGGCATCCGTGTCGAAATCGCAGGAATCCCAGAAATCCCGGGTCTCAAAGACTTGCCAATCGACCCGCAACTACGCATCGAAGGGCAAGTCGTCGAAGGCAAGATGGCACCACGGGTCCAGGTGAAAAGTTTGGGGTTTGAGAAAGAGTACCAGTTGCCCGAGGTAGCCGTTCCGCGGGGCGGGGGGTTGCTGCAACCGCTGCATCCAGTCAACCGTATCCGTGATTTGCGACCGGGACAGACTTGGAGCGTGCCGGTCTTTGATTCAGTCTCCGATGCACTCTCTTCGATCAAAGGCGCGCCGGCAGTACCCAAACGACTACGAGCTGTCGTCCGCCCTAAACCGGAACGCTTGGAACACGGCGGACGCATCTCGGAAGAATGCTACGTGATCGATTACACCAGCGACGAAGTGCAGGCGTCCACCTGGGTTGGTATTCGCACCGGACTCGTGCTATTGCAAGAAGTCGTCCTCGACCGCACCCGTTGGGCCATGTATCGAGATTGAGATTCTATGATCACTCTTGACAATGTTTCGAAATCCTACGGCACCAAAAAGGCCGTCGAAAACCTCAATCTCACGGTCCACGAGGGGGAACTATTCGCCTTTCTCGGCCCCAACGGCGCGGGCAAAACCACGACCATCAAGCTGCTGTGTGGCCTACTTTTCCCTACCAGTGGCCGGGTGCTGCTGGGCGGCTACGACATGGCCACTCAGGGCGATCAGGCGCGGCAACTGCTGAGTTATGTGCCCGATCTGCCTTTTCTCTATGAAAAACTCACGGGACGCGAATTTCTCCACTTCATCGCCGAGATGTACGGCTTGCCCGCCGAAGAGGCCCGCGAGCGCATTAGTGAAGTGATCGCATCGTTTCACTTGGAATCGTTTGTGGATGATCTGACCGAACGCTATTCTCACGGCATGCGGCAACGCACGGTCTTTGCATCGGCTCTGGTACACAACCCGAAAATTCTCATCGTCGATGAGCCGACCGTGGGGCTGGACCCCTACTCGGTACGCAAACTCAAGGACGAACTCAAACGCTTGTCGCAGAAAGGCACCACCATCTTTCTGTCTTCCCATTCGCTGGATGTCGTCGAAGAAATTGCCGACCGTGTCGCCATCATCAACCACGGCAAGCTCATCGGCGTGGGCACTATTGACGAGTTGCGTAACTCGGCCAAGGTAGATGGTTCGCTAGAGCAGTTGTTCTTAACCTTGACGCAACCGCAACCTGAAGAGGTGCTGCTATGAACTCCGCTCCGGTCGATCAAGCGGCCTTGTTTCGACGCTTGCGTTGGCGGCTTTTGCTCAACCATCTCTCTGAAATGCGGGGCGGTGGGCTGGTGCGGCCGATTACCATTCTCTTGGCCAGCTTGTTGGTGTGGGGCTTTGTTTTCCTTGTGTCCTACTACGGCTTGAGCTTCATGACCACTCAGGCCAAAATTCCCATCGATGGTCGCATGGTCGGGCTGTTGATCGACCTGATGTTTTTCACGCTGGGTGTGGCGTTGACCTTTTCGACGGGATTGATTTTACATGGCAGCTTGTTCAGCGGACCGGAGACCGATTTTCTGCTTGCTCGCCCGGTCACGGCTGATCATGTTTTTGCGTATAAATACCAAACCGCAGTCGGTTTTTCCTCCTGGGCATTTCTCTTATTAGGGTGTCCCGTGTTGCTCGCCTACGGGATCTTGGCCAACGCCGTTTGGTGGTTTTATCTCGTGCTGCCGTTGTTCTTCCTGGGCTTTATTCTGATTCCTGGCAGCTTAGGTGCCTTGATCGCTTTGCTGTTGGTCAATCTGGTGCCCAAGCAACGCCGCACCGTGATGGTGTTGTTGATCGTGGCCGTGGTACTCATCGCGGGGCTATGGATCTGGTCGGTAGTGGCCGAGAGCCGAGCCATCGGCCAGGTGGGCAGTGACCCGGTCAGCGAGACGGCCGGAGCCATTCTCAACCGAGTAGCGTTCGCCCGCAGTTTGTGGTTGCCCAATGCCTGGGTGACGCGTGGCCTGCAAGCCGCGGGGCGGGGGGAATTAGGGCTCTGCCTCGATCGGTTGCTTTTGCTCTGGAGCCATGGCCTGTTTCTCTACATCGGGGTGACGTGGCTATCGACGTGGCTGTATCGGCGTGGTTACAACCGCGTCGCAACGGGGGGTGACCTGCGTCGCAAGCACGGCGGAGCATGGCTGGATCAGCTGCTGCTCGCCGCCCTATTCTGGGTCCATCCGGGCACACGGCAGTTAATTCTCAAGGATTTCCGTACGTTCCGTCGCGATCCGCAGCAATGGGGCCAAGTGCTGCTCTTTACCATTCTGCTGGTCGCTTATTTTAGCAACATCAAACGAATGTTCATTCGCGGGCTGGAGTGGCCGTATCAAAACGCGCTGAGCTTCCTCAACATCTGCGCGATCGCGCTGTTGCTCTGCACCTACACCGGGCGATTCATTTACCCGCTGCTCAGTCTAGAAGGACGCAAATTCTGGATCCTCGGCCTATTACCCTTGGACCGCGACCGCATCCTGTGGGGGAAATTTGGCTTCTCGACCGTCGGGGGCATCCTGCTCACGATGCCGATGGTACTCTACAGCGATTGGATGCTCGAAATGCCCTGGGCAACCATGGTGATTCACGCCCTGGCCATCGTCCTGCTCGCGGCGGGCTTGAGCGGCTTGGCAGTTGGTCTGGGGGCTTGTATGCCGGATTTCCGCGAAACCGATCCGAGTAAAATTGCCGTCGGGTTCGGCGGCACGGTCAACTTGATCGTCGGTTTACTTTATTTGATGGTCTTGCTCGTAACAGTCGTCGGTCCGTATCATATCAGCATGGCTTTCATTCCCAATGCTCAGGAGCCTCCCCCCTCGTGGAGCTGGTTTGCTGTGCCAATCGGCTTGATCCTGGGCACCGTCGCGGGGTTCAGCGCAATAACTATGCCCCTACGCTGGGGCATCCGCACTCTGCGTCAGATGGAGTTCTAGTCCGCTGCTGCCGATCCATCGCTTCCCTCATCCGTCCAGCGGGTCAGCGTTTCGCCCAACTTGTGTTCCAAATACGGTGTCGTGCCACAAAAACGACGCAAAGCCCGGTACTCCCTAACCGAGCTCGGATCGCCCGGCGGCAAACCGCGCACGGCACGGATCATTAAGTTGCGGGCTGTCGCCTCGGGCGAGATAAACTCGATGACTTCGGCTCGGTAGCCCAGAATTCGCAAGATTAACGCCCGAAAGGCATCCGTGAACAAGTCTGCTTGCCGCTGCTGCAATATCCCGTGCCTCAACACCGGCCGCAACACGCTTGCTTCACCTTGGGCTTTGAGCCGTTCGTTGAGATAGTGATGACAGCAGGGCACACTCAGGATCGCCCGTGCCTCGGCCTGGATGGCCAACGCCAACGCGTCATCCGTCGCCGTATCACAGGCATGTAGAGCAAGTACTACATCCGGCCGCGTCTGGGTCGTGTCGATGCGGCCGACAGCGAAGTGGATGTTGTTCACGCCACAGCGGGCCGAGCGTTCCACACTTTTGCGAATGACCGCTTCGTTGCTGTCTACTCCCATGATTTGCGCCGGCAGACCAAGCCGATCATTGAGGTAATAATGAACGGCAAAGGTGAGATAACTCGAACCACAGCCACAATCCAGCAGTTGCAGCGGCCGACCCAATTGACGGAGTTGGGCCTCATCCAGAACGTGATGAACGAGCTTCAGAAATACGTTGATCTGTGAGAATTTTGGGCGCATGCTGGGCTTGATGCGTCCATCGGGGCTGGCAATCCCCAAAATCTCCAACAGCCGGTTGGGCTGGCCCTCGGGCAGTGGTAGCTGCTTGGGGCGATTGTGTGGTTGCAGGGGTGTTGGAGGGTGCGGGACGCGGCGTCGGCCGATCTGCACTTTGCCTTTTTTAGTGATGCGTAGGTCAATTTCTTCGCTGGTAGTACTCAGATGCACGCCCGCGAACTGCCAGGCGATCAGCTGCTCTAGGCGTTCGCTCAGCAACGGATCTGCGAGCCGATAATTGTGCGTGTGATTTTGTCGGGCGTCGAAATACGAAAATTGCAGATGCGTTTCACCACGCAACTCCACAGGACGAATGACCACTCGTCGCCAAGGACACGCCACCGCACCTCGAACCACGCCGGCGAAAGTAGCCCGGCGAAATTCGGGACTCTTCACCGTCTCCCGTATCAATTGTTCGGCTTGGTCTTTCATACGTTGCTAACCGTTTCCGTGGATGACGACGGTATTGTATCACCCGGGTACGGCACCCAACGCTTCCATCGCAATATCGGTTCTTCCATCAAGTGCCACGACAGCATCGCCAAAACGATGGTGGCTGCTAATGCCAGAAACGCCCCGGGTACTCGTTCGAGAAAGGGGATATAGGGAATCAGCATTCCTTTTATTCCATACATAAAGTTGTGAAATACATACAACCCATAGCTAATCTTTCCCAGATAAACAATCGGCCGTACCTTAAAAACTTGCAGGAGGATTCCCGACGGTAAATGCCACACACCGTACAGCAGCAACATGAAGCCCATGCCATGCAAGGTCGTCTGAAGCCCTTGAAATCCCCAGCTCAGGAGTTGCCGTACATAAAATTGATCCACGGCCGCCAGCAGATGCACAAGCGAGCCGACAACGATCAGCCCCATCGCGGGTACCTTCTTGGGGTTGAAGGTGGCATCATACCAACCGGCTAAACAGCCCCACAGGAGATATTCGCCGGCATACGGCAGCAAAAGCTGGGAACGCCACTCGACATCGGGCTGAGCCGCCGCCATCCGGTCCATAATCCACTGAAACGTCCACGAGCCAAGCAATAAAAACACCAACAGGTAAAAGCGGTGGGTCCGAGGCCAAAGCCAAAACAGAAGCGGAAACGTGAGATAGAATTGTTCCTCGACGCACAAGCTCCACAGATGTGCGGTGCGGGACCATTCATTTGTCAAGAAAAAATCAACATTCTTCAGATATAAAAAATACCACAAGGGCCGCTGCAACATCCCCAGTCCAAGCAGCACAAGCAGCATGACGTAGTACAGCGGAAAAATTCGCAAAGTCCGCCGTACATAGAAAATTCCTAAATCTCGTCGCAGATCGTCCGATTCATGCAAAACTAATAATCGAGTGATCAAAAAACCCGAGATGACAAAAAAGAACGGTACTCCAAGAATGCCATAAGCAAATTTTCGCTCATCAAGGTGGAACAAAAACACTAGCAAAAACGCCCAAAATCGCAGCGAGTCTACTTGGACGCGGTGGAACGTTGCAGCCATCGGGTTTGTCCGTCGGAAACCAAATAATTATCTTAACAAAAATTCTCCCCACAAGTACTGAAAACCAAGCATGAGTGAGAGCCATTTGTTTGCTGTTGTCGTCGGTACAGGATTCATCGGCCCGGTCCACATCGAGGCCTTGCGACGTCTGGGGCGGCCGGTGCTAGGGGTCTTGGGGTCCTCCTTAGAGCGTTCCCGTCAGGCGGCCATGCAGTATAACGTTTCGCGTGTCTATGAATCGCTGGAGCAAGTCTTGGCTGATCCGATGTGTTCCGTCGTTCATCTCACCTCCCCGAATCATCTGCATTTTGCTCAGTGCCAACAAGTCCTCGCTGCCGGCAAACATTTGATTTGCGAGAAGCCCTTGGCCCTGAACACCCACCAGACCAGCGAACTAGTGCGTCTTGCCGCTCAGCATCAAGTAGTTACCGCTGTTAACTATAATGTTCGCTACTATCCCCTTAATCTAGAAGTTCGATCACGTTTACATGCGGGTCATCTGGGTCGTATCTATCATATCTCGGGCAGTTACGTTCAAGACTGGTTACTTCGTGATCATGATTTTAACTGGCGCGTATTGGCCGATCAGAGTGGCCCCTCCCGAGCGGTGGCCGATATCGGCACTCATTGGCTGGATTTGATTCAGTTTCTGACGGGCTTGCGTGTCACAGCAGTTTGCGCCGATTTAGGTATTGTGCATCCTGTACGCTATCGGCCGGCTGGCTCCGTCGAGACGTTTCAGTCCGCTCAGGGGGAACGAATCCCTGTGACGGTCGAGACGGAAGACTACGGCTCCATTTTGCTACGTTTTGATTCTGGTGCGACCGGGTGTTTGACAGTTTCGCAGGTGACGGCTGGTCGCAAGAATTGCCTGCGTTATGAGATAGCGGGTAGCGAAGCAGCGGTCGCCTGGAACAGTGAACGGCCCGAGGAGTTGTGGTGGGGGCGACGCGAACAACCTAGTTCGCTCTGGTTGCGTGATCCGACACAGTTGGCCGATGCGGTTCGACCGTTTACGAATTATCCGGCCGGCCACGCCGAAGGGTTCAATGACACGTTTAAGCAACTGTTTCGAGCGGTCTATGATTACATCGAAGCCGGTAATTATTCGGCCCCACGCACCTTCCCAACGTTTGAAGATGGCCATCGCGAGGTGCAGTTGGTGGAGGCAATCGTGCAAAGCCACCGTGAACGGCGTTGGGTCGAGTTAATTTAAAAGGCGTTGGATCGAGTTAGTTTCAATGGAAAGATGTGGAGAATAAAAAATTCCGAAGTACGGGCATGTATTAAACGCCAGAATCAAAGCTCAATCACCATTTGAAAACAATCGCTGTTGCAGTCGCGTAAGCACGACAATGCGCGAGACTGAGAACCACCCGCACCACCCCAAGAGCCTCGGCCAGTTCGGCCGTGCTGCCCCGGAGGGTGACTTCGGGGGTGGCTCCGGGTTTCTCGATGATCTCGATATCGGTCCATTCCATGCCATCGCGCCAGGGACGGTGTAGCGCTCGAAAGACCGCCTCTTTGCCAGCCCACCGCGCGGCAAAATGCTCGGTTGCGCGTCGGCGTTGCTGACAAAAGAGAATTTCCTGTGAGGTGTATACACGCAAAAGGAACGCCTCGCCGTGTTGCTCGATCATACGCCCCACACGCACACACTCGATAATTTCGGTGCCCAGTCCGAGAATCTCCATACCATCTGATCTTACGAAATTGGCTCCGGCCGGGTACAATCAACTTCCCTAAAAAGGGGTCAAATGTACAGGAGCAGGGAATGAACGAGCAGCTGCTGCTAGCCGATTTAAATGAGGTCCAACTCCAGGCAGTCACCCACGTCGAGGGGCCTTTGCTCCTCCTCGCCGGACCGGGCAGCGGCAAAACACGCGTCATCACTCGTCGTATCGCCTATCTGCTCTATCAAGGCATCCACCCGAGTAACATTCTGGCCATCACCTTTACCAATAAAGCAGCGGCCGAAATGAAAGCTCGTGTCGAAGCGTTGCAGCCCGGAAATCGCGTCTGGATCAGCACCTTCCACGCCCTAGGGGCACGGCTGCTGCGGCAATACGCGCCCGACATAGGCCTGGATCGCAACTTCACCATTTATGATCAGACCGATCGCCTGCGTGTCGTCAAACTGGCTCTCGAAAACGCGGGCATCGATCCAGGACGCTTCACGCCCGAAAGTGTCATGGCCGCCATCAGCAAAGCCAAGAACGAGTTGCTCGGTCCGAAGCGTTATGCCGAACGAGCCAAAGATTTTTTCAGCCACACGGTTGCCAAAATTTACCCGGTTTATGAGGAGATTTTGCACAACGCCAACGCCCTGGATTTTGACGACCTGCTCTATTGGCCGGCCATGGTTTTGAAGAACAACGAAGAAATTCGGGCCGAACTCGACGCGCGCTTTCGCTATGTGCTGATTGATGAGTATCAAGATACAAACAAAGCCCAGTACGAGATGGTGCGGCGGCTCTGTGTCCATCACCCCAATTTGTGCGTCGTTGGCGATCCGAACCAATCTATCTACAAGTTTCGTGGTTCAGATATACGCAATATTTTGGACTTCGAACGCGACTTTCCGCAGGCTACGGTTCTCTCGCTCAACATCAACTACCGCAGCACTCAGTCGATCCTCGATGCGGCTAGCTGTTTGATCGCCAACAATCGCCAACGCAAGGCGATTGATCTGCTGACCCACAACCCCCGCGGGCAAAAGGTGACCGAGTTGCTTTTCGAAACGGGCCAACAGGAGGCCGAGGGGGTGGCTCGACACATTCGCCAAGCCGTCCACAATGGCCAGCGTTCTTACCGCGATTATGCCATCTTGGTGCGGATGAATGCTCTAACACGAGGGCTGGAGACTGCCTTTACCCAACAGGCAGTCCCGTATCAGATCGTGCGTGGCTTGGCATTCTACGATCGTAAGGAGATTCGCGATCTGCTGGCCTATTTACGGCTGTTGCTCAATCCATACGACCAAGTGTCCTTCGAGCGAGCCGTGGGCGTGCCGCCGCGTGGCATTGGTGAAAAGACAATCGAGTTGATCCGTCAATATGCTTATGCAACAGAAGAATCCTTAGTGACCGCCTGTAACCGAGCAGAATTTATCCAAGGATTAAAAGGAAAGCAATTGTTAGCTGTGCGCGGTTTCGGACAACGGATGAATGAAATAAGCGAGTATTTGCAAACAACCCCCGATGAGATTATTCGCCAAACCTTGGAACGCTCCGGGTTGCGTCAGATGCTCGCAGAAAGCAAAGACGACGAAGATCAAGAGCGTCTGGCCAACGTCGAGGAACTCATCTCAGCGGCCAAGCAATTACAGCAAGAACAAGGCATCGACAGCTTGGAAGAGTTTTTGCAAAGCATCACGCTGGCCTCGGATCAGGACGGCTGGGACCCGAACAAGGATGTGGTTTCCGTGATGACCCTGCATGCTGCCAAGGGACTCGAATTTCCCGTGGTGTACTTGTTGGCGATGGAGCAGGGCATCCTGCCGCATCAGCGTAGCCTGGATAAAATCGACGAACTCGAAGAGGAACGTCGGCTAGCATATGTCGGCATGACCCGGGCTCGCGAGGAATTGTACTTGTCACACGCCCGCATGCGTGAGTTTCGTGGCCAGACGCTTTACGCCGTGCCCAGCTCGTTTTTACTGGAAATTCCGCCGCACCTGCTGGAGCAACACGATCTTTCCAGCACGGGCAATAGCTCAGCCATCCAAGCCTATCGGGAAGTGACCAAGTCGATCGCACGCGAAGCCTGGGAAGAAGTTGGCCTGGACCCGGTGCCGCTGCCTTCTGCTCGTGCCCAGGATGGGGGGCTGCGTCGGGGTGTTCGGGTTCGCCATGCTTGCTACGGCGAGGGGGAGGTGCTGGACCTCAGCGGCTTCGGGGCGACACGCACAGTGAAGGTCCGCTTCGCCACCCAGGGCGTTATTGCCTTCCGTGTCCAGCAGGCTCAATTGGAGATCCTCAACGGGAGCTAAGGAAGACAGCAATTCCACGGAACACACGGATCGTCACGGAGAAGAGCAGAATGGATTTGTTTCCCTGCGATTTTTCTCCGTCTCTTTCTGTGTGTTCCGTGGCGAAACCTTTTCTCAAGCTTTGTGTATTTCGTGGTGAAACACTCTGGAGACCTCAGTCGATCGGCTCGGGGTCGATCTCCAGATCACGCACCACAATCACGGTCTTTTGGATGACGCCGACGTCCGCCTTGGTAGTGGTGGAGGTTACACCCTTGAAGCACTTAAGGATTTGCAGCCCCACTTGGGTTTCCTTCTTCCAGCGTTTGGAGAACTTTGCTTCGATGGCCAAGTCTTTGATCGTCTGATCGACGCCCATTTCGATCCACGGGGCCACTAGTTCGACAAAGCCGATCCAATCCAAGACGCACGCCCCTAGCACTGGGCCTTTGAACGCCAACTCCTTGGTGCGGAAGGTGAGAGGAGTCGGCTGGATCAGCCGGGCCGCGTGCTTCTTGGACAGGGCGAAGACGCTTGCCGCTTTGCCGGTCCCCGCTGTGGGAACCACTTGGGGATCAAAGGGGCTGGTCGGAATCTCCCACCAGAACAAGCCCTCGCCCGTGGAGGGAGCACCAAGGGACAGCCCCGGCGGAATACCCGAATTGGGAAGGTCGCTGAGCTTTTCCAGCAATTCGTTGAGAATCTCGCGTGCTTCCTTCCAGCCTTGGTTGAACTTCTTGGCGTCGCTCACTCCGATGAGCAAACCCAGCTCGATCATCGGCATTTCTTTTTCGGTGGCCACGCCAAAGGTTGTCCAGTTTTTGCTCTTCCATTTGCCATCCATCACGATACCTAGGCCGCTTTGTTGCATCGCGGGGATAAAGGTTTCACTGAGGCACTTGTCGAGCTTTACTAAGCTCGGTTGAATTTTCTGCATTGCCTTTTTGTATTCGTCCATGGCGTTGGCATCGAGATTATCGGAGAGGATGCCCTCAGCGATCTCGTGGCCTTTTTTGACGTATTGGACAAACTGTTTGTAGGTGTCTGCATTGGGGATGTAACAACCAAAAGAGGTAGCAAAGATCGGGGTGCCGCCCCAGTGTTCGTGCATGGCGAAGCGAATTTTTTCGTTGTTCGGGTTCTTGGTGGCATCGTGGGCGTAAATCTCATAACCAAAATTCGTCAGGTAGGAATACCCCACCGAAGCCCCGTACTCGATCTTCGCTGCCTTGTCCAGATCCTTGGTCAAGTCATCGAATGCTGCGAGAATCTGTTTTTTGCGTTCTTCCTTGAGGTCGGCCTTTTTGATGGCTTCTTGAAGACTTTTGAAGAAATCGGAGTAGCTCGAGGCATAGCTGCCCCCGGCCGATTCGACCAACTCCTTGCTGAGGTAGCCTAAGCTCGTGAAACGTTTCGCGCCAGCCTCACGGATCGGCTGGATGGCTTCGTGGTCGATGAGCTTTTTCCCTTTGCCCAGGAAGGCTTCCAAATCGGTGGCGCTTTCGCCTAGCGACAACAGCAGATAATTGCCACTCACGCCCACGGCGACGGTCAATTTCATTTTCTTGAGATGATCCAGCAAAGGTTTGAACTCGCCCTTTTGTTCTTCGAGGTCTTTGAGATTGTTTTCGGCCTCTTCCCAAGGAATCAGGCTACCATCGAGTTCAACCACTAAGAATTCACTGCCGCCGATCTTCTTGGTTTTAAGGCGATCTTCAATTTCTTTCATGCCGGCAGCGAGACCTTCTAAAATCGTAGTACCTTGCTTGAGCAAGCGGGCGGCTTTGTCCGGTGTGGCGAGCTTGAAACCGACTACCAGCCCGGGAATTTGGAGTTGGGCTTTATTCTGCTGCAAGGCACGCAGGATGGCTCGCAACTGGCCAGTGTTGGGGTCGCCGCCTCCAAGCAAGGCAGCATAAGTTCCCGTGGTTTGAACCTGGCTAATCCGGGCAAAGCCGCGGAAAAAGTCCGTCCATTGTTTGCTACCAAAAACAAAGATTTCGTCGCTGCCAGCCTCCAAGAGGAGATTGGAAAGCTGTTTGCCCAAATCACTCTTGAGAAACTCCTCCAAATCAAAACCGCCTGTGTTCTGTTTGAGTTGCTCCCAGGCTTGATCGTAAGCCATCTTCACGCTGGGCAAGGCACGGATCGCCTTGTAGGCACGGCTATTGTAGAATAACTCGACCTGTTCTTTCATTCGCAAAGTGGACGTGTAAAAGGCGGCATCAGCTGGCACCTGCGCCAGAGACGAATCCTTAGCTGGTTTGGCCTCCGCTGCACCCGCCGGGGGCTGAGATCCAGCCAGCAGGCCGACAAACAACACGACAGCGAGCCAAGCTCGCGAACAGATGGCAGACATGGATAATCCTCAATCCTGAAAAAGGGATCCCTCTTGGGCGATGTCCCGGGCCATTGTAGGCTTGTGCTAGTGGCTTGACTAGCAAAACTACTCCGACCGTTAGGCGGAAGTTTCAACGGGTGCCCGCGGCCACGTCGCGGATGAGTTGCCGGGCATGGCGGTAGGCGTTGCGAATGGTGATGGCTCGGGCTTCCATTTGCCCATCGTTGAAATGTTGGGCGGCGGAAGCATCGGGCAGGCCGGCGATAGCCAAAGTAAGAGGCAACAAGCGCAGGAATTCGTTGATGTTACGCTGTTGCGGGTCCATCGGGTCGTTGTTGCTCATCGGGAAATCTCCTTTCGAGGTGCTAAAGATAGGTTACGAGAATAGAGCTTGCAGTGCCACCCCGGAGCGATCTTGGGGCGAGGCTCGATGCCCTCCCGGGGCGACGCTCGACGCTAGACGTCCCGGACGGGGCCAGCCCCTTCCCCGGGACAACGGAGAAAAACTTCATGCGTTCTTGTTTCTTGTTTGAGGAATTACCATGCCGAGCAAAACGATCTTAAGTGTTGGCCAATGTGACATCGATCATAGCAACCTCTCCCAGCTGATTCATTCGTTGGGTGGCGCGGTGCAGCGGGTTGATACTGCCGAGGAGACCCTCAAGCAGTTGGCGGAGAATCGCTATGCCCTGGTGCTGGTCAATCGGGTATTTGATCGAGATGGCGGCGATGGCCAAGCGCTGATCCGTACACTCAAGCAACACTACCCAGAGCTGCCGGTCATGTTGGTCAGCAACTTTGCCGACGCCCAGGCCACCGCTCAGGCTGCCGGTGCCGAGCCGGGCTTCGGCAAAGCAGCGTTACATGCCCCCGAAACAGCCGAACGCTTGAAGAAGTATTTACTCTAAGTTAACGTTCACTGGCCCAGCGGCAGGCACGGCGGAGCAGTTCGCACACCTCGGGGCTGTCGTAGGTCTTCTCGCTGTGGCCCAAGAGGGTCTGAAACACCCGGCCTCGGCCATATCGTGAAGTCCAGGCCAGCGGTTCCAGCCGTTTGGTATCGCGTGACTCGGCCACGAGCAGCGGGTCGATCTGATCCTCGCCGGCTTGGTGGTAGTAGAGTTCGTCTTCAACTTCGAACGGCTTCATTCCGCGTGTCAGCGGATGGTTAGCCTTTGTTGGCCGCACGACAAATTTGCCAAAGGCATCGTGGCCGCTGGGCGGCTTGGCGGAGTGATCCCAAACGCGTTTGAGGATGCGACGATACTCGGGCCAATCCGACGAACCGGCCTTGGGCAGCGAGTGATGAAATGCACCATTGGCGAAGTGGATCGCTAGCAGCCCGCCGCCCTCGCGCAGATATTCTACGAGACAACGGCGGCTCGCTTCGCTGAGAGGTCGGCCATCGTGCCAGTTGCAATAGTTCAGCACGATGGCCCGGTAATCGCTTAAGCGTCGGCGGCTCAGATCCTCGATGTCCAGCGACACCTCGACGCCCACTTCGGGGTCGGCCTCCAGGGCGGCTTGAATACGCGGCGTGGTCTTTTCCCAATGGTGCCATTTGTGCGCTTCATTGCCGGCAAATAACAGCACGCGACGGGGTCGTTCAGCCTTTTGGATTTGCTCATGCGTCAAGAACACCGTTTCGACGCCTTTCTCAGGCACCTCGACACCTGCCGACCACACCAAACCATTGAGCATCAGCTTGCGGAAGTTGTCGTTTTTCCAGTTGTCGTAAAAGTGACCACAGGTCGTGCCAAAGCCCCGGCCACGCCAACGCTGGATGGCCCAAGCCACGACATTCCCATCACCGGGTCGGCCCTTCAGCTCGGGCACCTCGGCCAGTGGCACCGCTTGGGACGCAAGCCGCATATTGTAGTAAAACTCCTCTCTTAGCCGAAACGGTGCTACGCCACGCAGCACGGGATGTTTGGGCGTCGGCAGTTGGACCTCAGCCTCTAGCGTGCGGATGGCCGAGTACCAAGCCCGTTTGCCGTCCTGCTCCCACTGGAAATAGCCGCCGTTCCAACGGAGTACTTGCTCACGGTATTGCTCAGGGGCAAAGGTCGAGAAGTGAAACGTCATCAGGCCACAACCGCGCTTCATCTGTCGATCCATCTCTCGCACGCGCTCCGGGGATGCCAAATGTGGCGCTTCTTCAAATAAATGTCCGTCGCGGCCATCAGAGACGATCAAAAGAGTGTCGGCGTCGTTAAGTGTAGCCGGCTGACGTGGCCAACCGCCCCGATGAACCTCGACGCGGACATCTTGAGCGACGTTGCTACGCTCAAGCATGGCCTTGATTAACCGCACGCTCCAGCCGTAATCATGGATGCCGTTGCCCTCAGGCCCATGAGATTTTTTGCCGGCGATGAGGACGATTTTCTTCGGGGCCTGAGGCGGAGCAGCGGCGGGTAGGGTGCTGACGATCAGGCTTGCGAGCAAACAAACAGACATAAAGTGAACCTCCCGGAACCGAGCAAATCTGCCTTCACTCTATACTGGTACGGATGGTTTGTCGCCTGCTCGCGGAGGATTGTTTCACATGGCCACACAGCAATCGAGCGAAACAACGGCCACGCCCGTGCCGAAATTCTGGCTACGCCCGACATTTGTCACCCTGCTCGCCTTGGTGCTGATCGTTTTGTCGTTTGTTGCCATACCGTTGTATGATGCGGCCGACCTGGACCCGTTGTATCGCGGTGGGGTCGTGATCGGCTCGGCGGGAGCGTTGCTGTTGGGGTTGCTGGGGTTGGCGTATGGGTTTGTCCGGTCGGAGCTGGTGGCTCGGCCGGTGCTAACGCTGTTGCTAATCGTGGTCGTTGGCGTGGGGGGGGCGGTCGCTTGTATTCGCAGTGTCGACCTGACCGGCGACCTGCGTCCGGTGCCGGTGTTTCGCTGGCAAAGCGACCCCCAGGCTCAGCTGCAAGCACTGCCCGCCGCAGATGCGTCGGCCGATCTACCCCCGTTGGATCTGAGCGTCGAGGAAGGCCTCGATTTCCCCCGCTATCGCGGCAGTCAAGCCAACGGAGTGGTCCTACAAGATCGCATCCTGGCCAACGACTGGCAGCAGCAGCCACCCGAGGTGTTGTGGCGGCGACCGTGTGGAGGAGGCTTCTCCGGTTTTGCGGTGGCGGGCAACGGATTGGTGACGCTGGAGCAACGGCGCGATCAAGAAGTGGTGGTTTGTTACGACCGGGCCACGGGGGTGGAGCGTTGGACCTACGCCTACGAGGCTCATTTCCGCGATCCGACCGGCAATGGGCCACGCGCAACTCCCACCATCGCCGATGGGGCCGTTTTTTCTCTTGGGGCCGAGGGCGACCTGGTGTGCCTGGAGGCCAACACCGGCCAGAAGCGCTGGCATGTCAATATTCTCATGGATTGCCGAGCCAAGCGTCCCACCTGGGGCGTGACCGGCTCGCCGCTCGTTTGGGGCGATCGGGTCATTGTCCATCCGGGCATCGACCCGGCCAACAACGCTCAGATGGCCGTGGCGGCCTACGACGTGCGAACGGGCCAACGGTTGTGGGCCAAAGGACAGCACGGAGCGAGCTATTCCTCGCCGATGCGGGCGACCCTGGCCGGTCAAGAGGGCGTATTGCTGTTTGATGCCGGCGGTTTGACGTTGCTGTCGCCCGAGGAGGGGCGGGAATATTGGCGGCATGAGTGGAAGACCTTTCAGGACATGAACATCATCCAGCCGCTACTGTTGGATCACGACAAAGTGCTGCTTTCCTCCGAAGCGGCCAACGGAGCCGCCCTAATTCGCGTCGTCCGCGACGGCGACACCTTCAGCACCGAGGTGATCTGGCAAAACCGCAACCTCGTGGCCAAATATGCCAACCCCGTCGCCCTAGGCCGCACCATCTACGGCCTGTCCAACGGCACGCTGGTCGCCCTGGATGGCGACACCGGCGAACGGCTCTGGCGAGGCCGGCATTACGGTCATGGCCAACTCTTGGCGGTCAATGGGCACCTGCTGGTACTAGGCGAACAAGGCCAGCTCGCCCTGGTTTCCGGGGACCGGCGGAGCTTTCGCGAGTTGGCCCGACTGCCGGTGCTAGAGGGCCGCACTTGGAATACCCCCGCCCTGGCCGCGGCCCAACTGTTTGTTCGCAATGACAAAGAAATGGTTACTCTGCGTTTAGCAACCCTACCTTAGCTGCCGTAGAAAATCGCCCCCCGATTTTCTCCTTGAATCGTGTTCGATTGGATCGAGTATGGCTAGTTTCCGTCGCATCCTGCTCGTCGATGATCATGCCGATAGCTTGATGGCTTTGCAGGTGTTTCTCGAAATGCACGGATATGAGATTCGCCAGGCTTCGACACATGCTCAGGCCGTGCTACTTGCCGAGCAATGGCAACCGCAAGTGGTTTTTTTCGACCTGAACCTGCGTGGAGCGCTGGACGGGTTAGCTTTGGGTCAACAGCTACGCCAGCTCGTGCCTCAGGCTCGTCTCGTGATCCTGAGTGGTTCGGTTCGCGAAGAGGTTTTGCATCAGTTGGAGAGCGATCAATTCGATGGCTTTCTCAGTAAACCCGTCGATTTGAATGAGTTGTTGACTTATTGTCAGGGGTAAGTTCGAGCGCGGCAGAGCCGAGAAGCGGCCACGCTCCTGTTGCGTTATTTGGTACAACACGACGCAGCCTTCCTTTCCTGGCCAGATCAGCCGGCCAGAGCATGTCCTTGTCGGCGCTGCGGAATGCCTCCCGATCCGCTATGATGAAGGGGGATGTTTCATCATCATGCAGCCAAGGGAGTGCTCATGGGTCGAGTGCTGGGAATCGTGGCCGTGGTATTGTTCCCAAGCGGGGTGCTGGCCACAGAGGGTGAGGTCAAGACAGCCGGGGAAAAGCTGGCGTTGCAGGCGGCCAAAGCGTTGTACGAGGGGATCCGCCAAGAGACTTTGCCCAACGGGCTGCGAGTGTATCTCAAGCCCATCCCGGGAGCGACCTCGGTCACCACCATGCTGGGCTACAAGGTCGGTAGCTGCGACGAAGACAAAACCAGCACTGGCCTGGCTCACTATCTCGAACACCTGCTCTTCAAAGGCACCGACAAACTCAAGCCCGGTGACATCGACCGTCTCACTTTTCGCAATGGTGGCGACAACAACGCTTATACCTCCGCCGATCTGACCTGTTATTTCTTCAACTTGCCCGCCGGTCGCTGGAAGGCTGCCTTGCAGATCGAGGCCGATCGCATGCGTCACACCCGCATTGACAAGGCCCACGAGTTCGACAAGGAAAAAGGAGCCGTCATCAACGAGCTGATCGGCAACGAAGATCGCCCCTGGGACTTGGAATACAAGGCCCTGCTGCCCCTGTTGTACGGTAAGGAGCATCCCTACGGTCATCCGGTGATCGGCGAAGCGGTGCATGTCAAACAGGCCACGGAGAAAATCATCACGGAGTTTTACGACCGCTGGTATCACCCCAACAATGCTGCCTTGGTGATGGTCGGAGGGTTTGATGCCGACGAAGCCCTGGCGACGATTAAGGAGTTGTTCGGCGACATCCCCCGTGCGAAACTCCCCGAACGCAAAAAGGCACCGGCCACTTCGGCGAAGCTGCCGGCCCAGCACACCATGAAATCCAAATTCAGCGTGCCGCGCCTGCTCTGGGCCGTACCCACCGTCTCCAGCGGTCACCCCGATCAACCGGCCCTGGACCTGCTGGAGGCGGTGCTTTCATTGGGCAAACGCTCGCGGTTGTATCGCTCGCTCGTCGAAGAATTGGCGTTGTGTTCGGCGGCCGAGGCCAGCCACAGCCCTGGCCGCTTCCCTGGTTGGCTGGGTCTGTATGTCGAGGTGCTGCCCGGAGTGAAGCCCGAGCAGGTCGAGAAAGAACTGCTCAAGCAACTGCAACTCTTGCGCGACCAACCCCCCCAAGCCGAGGAACTCGCCCGTGTCAAACAGCAAGTGCTGGCCGCTGCCGTCTTTAACCGCGAGACACCCAACGGACTGGCCCGGTCGCTGATCGAATCGGTACTTGTTACGGATCTGGATTTTGCTAAAAACTATCTCCCCGCTCTGCTCGCCGTCACACCCGCCGACCTCCAGCGCGTTGCCAAGAAGTATTTGCTGCCCGAGCGCTCGGCACGGGTGTGGTCGCTTCCCGAGTCAAACAAGAAAAGCGAAGCGGCCCCACAACGCTCCGTTGAGAACCTCCGTACCCTCGGCCGACTCTTCCGCTCGCCCGAGAAAACCACGGCTTCGATCGACCTCAAGACCACCCGCCGCGTTGAATTGCCCAATGGCCTGGTCGTGCTGCTTTATCCCAACCGACGCTTGCCGATCTTCCAGGCCAAGCTGCAATTGCGTGACTCGGCTTTGTATCAAGAGGCCGACAAGCTAGGCGTAGCATCTCTGACCGGTGCCTTGCTCGACGAAGGCACCCCCAAACGCACCGCCGCACAGATTGCCGACAGCATTGAAGCCGTCGGAGGCAACCTGAACCTCAGTGGGGTGGGTGGCTCGGTCAAAACGCTGAGCGTGGATCGCAAGCTGGGGCTGGAGCTGCTTTTTGATTGCCTGATGCAACCCGTGTTTCCCGAGGAGGCCTTTCGTCGTGCGAAAGCTCGTCTCCAAGCCCAGGTGATGGAAGACGAAACGTTGCCCGAAACCGTCGCCCAGCAAACCTTTCTCCAATTGGTTTACGGCAATCATCCTTTGGGACGGCCGCTGGCCGGCACCGTGAAAACCGTCAAAGGACTGACCCGAGCCGATTGCCGCGCCTATCATGGTTTGGTCTTCCGCCCCAACAACGCCATCTTGGCTGTGGTTGGCGATTTCGATCCAGAGACGGTTCTCGGCGAGATCAAAGAGCTAATCGCCGATTGGAAGCCGGGCAAGCTACCCCAGCGAGAGTTTCCAGAGGTGGCTTTGCCCGAGAAGTTCACGCAGAAGATCCTCACGATGCCCGAGGCGGCCCAGTTACAATTTTACATGGGACATGTTGGCATCCGTCGCACGAATCCGGATTATTACAAGCTTCTCGTGATGGATTACATCCTCGGCACGGGGCCTGGCTTCACCGATCGGCTCTCGGGACGGCTGCGCGACCGCGAAGGCTTAGCCTATACCGTCAGTGCCAATATCACCAGCAGTGCCGCCAAGGAGCCAGGTACGTTCACCTGTTACATCGGCACCGACAAAGAAAACTTCCAGCGTGTCAAAAACCTTTTCTTGGAAGAACTGCATCGTATCCGCAATTCACCACCCGAAGACTCCGAACTCCAGGATGCCAAAAATTATCTCTTGGGCAGTGCCTTGATGCGCTTTCATTCCAACGCCGGCATCGCTGATCAACTCCTGTCCATCGAACGTTTCGGTCTTGGCTTCGATTCTCTCGAAAAATCGCAACAGGCCATTGCCGCCGTCACCGCCGACGATGTGCAGGCCGTGGCCAAAAAATATTTGCATCCCGAACGGATGGTGCTAACGGCTGTCGGGGCGATCGATGCAACAGGCAAACCGCTCCCCGAGCGTCCTAGACCTTCAGACAAATGAGACGAGGTGCCCGATGCCCTATTTACTACTGGTGGTGGTGGGGGGCTTCCTTCTGTTGGCTCTGTTGGCTTTTGCCGCCCTGTTCCTGGCTTTGGAGTGGCTCGGACAACGTCGGCAACGGCTCTTTCGCCAAAGAGGAGTTACGGCCGAAGCCTGGATCGAGAGTGTAACCTTGGACGAGGGGATGTGGGCGATTACTTACCGTTTTCATGATCGACGCATGCAGGAGCAAGTCGGCCTAGACTATTTGGATGCCACACGCCATGACCTACCCACTGAGGGTAGCCGCATCCGCATCGTTTATTTGCCGGATCAACCTTGGATTTCCGGCTTGGCTCAAACTTGGCTAGGTTCGCGTACTGCTGTGCGTTAAACGGAGCTTTGTGATGAGCAGCGGTCTAGTTCTCTGTGACGATCTGCTCTTTGCCAGCAAGATCACCGCAACGGCGTCGGCCTTGGGGTTGAAGGTGCGCATCGCACGCACACCAGCAGCTTTGCTGGAATGGGCGGCTCAGGAGCGACCCGGCGGGGTGTTGCTCGACCTGCATCATCCACAACTGAACCTGCCCGAATTGCTTGCCGCTCTGGGGCCGGTTCCCGTGGTCGCTTTCGGTTCGCATGTCGAGGCCGCCACTCTCCATGCCGCCCGGCAAGCCGGTTGTTCGCTGGTTTTGCCGCGCAGCAAATTGGTCGAGCGGTTGCCCTACGATCTGGCCAACTGGCTCGGACAAGTATCGCAGGATGCTTCGTGTGCCAAGGCGTCTGATCTGTTGGGGAATTGAGTTCTTCGCTGGGAGGCCGCACGTGCAAGCTGCGGGCATGCTCGAAAAACAAGTGGTTCTCCTCGGCGCGGGCAACGCCCATCTTGTCTTCCTCCGGCACTTCCGCAAGCGGCCTCTCCCAGGGGTGAGCGTTACCCTCATCAGCGAAAAACCGACGATACTCTACTCGGCGATGGTGCCCGGGTGCATCGGTGGCGACTATACCCGCGAGGAGATCACAATTGACCTCGTTCGCTTTTGTCGCAGTGCAGGGGCGCGGCTCATTGCGGAACCAGCAGTACGTCTAGACGCCAATCGAAGGGAGATCCACTTCGCTCAGCGCCCGCCCCTGCGTTACGATGTCCTTTCGCTTGGGGTAGGATCGTTACCGAAACAAGCTCTCACTCGTCCCATCGACTGGCCTATGCGTCCTCTAGATGCGTTGCTGGATCGGCTTGACCAACTCCCCGACCACGGGCCGTTTCATCTGGCCATCGTCGGCGGGGGTGCTAGCGGGTGTGAGTTGGCCTTGAATCTCCGTCGACGCTTTGCGCGGCCTGAGTTTCGTCTGAGTCTGTATCATGCCGAATCGCGACTGGCAACCTCCCTGGCGGGCCGAGCTGGCCGACTCCTGCACGAACGTCTGATGCAAGCTGGCGTAGAGGTATTATTGGACACCCTCGTAACGGCTCAGACGCCTCCCCCAGCCGATGCGGTTCTCTGGGCCACGGAGGCCGCCCCGTCTCCTCTCCTGGCGGGTAGCAGCTTGGCGCTGAGTCCGACGGGTTTTTTACAAGTGTCTCCGACACTTCAAAGCACCTCTCACTCCGATGTATTTGGAACCGGGGACTGTGTTTTTTTTCCACATCTGCCTCATCTTTCGAAAAATGGTGTCCATGCTGTGCGTCAAGGAAGCGTACTGTTTGAAAATGTGGATCGTTTCCTGCGTGAGCGACCGTTGCTTTCCTTTCGGCCGCAAGGGTTCACTCTGAGTTTGTTGAACACGGCCGATGGCGAGGCGATCTTGAGCTACGGCCCGTGGGCGTTGAAGAGTCGCTGGGCGCGGCAATGGAAAGACCGCATCGACCGCCGATGGGTTCAGATGTTTTTGCCCATGAAGATGGAGGCGAAAGCAACGGCCGCTGAGGAAATGCCGCTGATGCGTTGTGGGGGATGCGGCAACAAGGTACCCGGGACGGTGTTGTCCAGCGTGCTGCGAAGGCTGGAGATTGCCGACGATCCGCGCGTGGTGTTAGGCCTCCGAGCTGGCGAGGATGCCTCGGTGCATCGGTTCGATCCAGCCGCTTTTGGAAACGCGACACTGGAAGTGCAAACAGTGGATTATTTCAAAGCATTTGTCGATGATCCCTATTTGTTCGGCCGCATCGCGGCATTGAACGCGGTCAGTGATTTATATGCGATGAATGCCCAACCGTTTTGTGCTCTGGCGATTGCTACCTTGCCTTACGCACGCGGCCCTGTACACGAGTCCCTGCTTTTCGAGCTTCTCTCCGGGGCCCTCGAATCCTTCCGCCCCCTGGGCGTTTCGCTGACGGGCGGCCATACCACCGAAGGTCCCGAGCTGGCCCTCGGCTTTGCCGTGACCGGCTACGCTCACGCAGCCCGACTCTTCACCAAGGCAGGGCTGCAAGCCGGCATGCGTTTGATCCTCACCAAACCGCTTGGAAGCGGTGCGTTGCTAGCTGCCTGGATGCGCGGCGAATTGTCCGCCGAGTGGTATCATTCGCTTCTGAGCGGGTTGCTGCAACCCAATGCTCAGGCAGCGGCGGTTTTCGCGCGTTATGGTGTTCGCGCCTGCACCGACATCACCGGCTTCGGCCTGGCTGGGCATCTGTTGGAAATGCTGCGAGCTAGCAAGGTCGGGGCAACCGTTTTTATGAGCCAGATGCCGATCTATTCAGGTTTCCAGCAAATTGCCCGATCGGGGATCGTTAGTTCTTTGCATGAAGAGAATATTCGCTATGCACACGCAATCGACGGTTCAGCACCTGATTGGTTGTTCGATCCGCAAACATCTGGTGGGTTGCTCGCGGGTATTCCTGCTTCATATGTCGATGCAGCCTTACACGAACTGCACGAAGCCGGCTATCCGCAGGCAGCCGTCATCGGGCATGTTCACGCCGGTGAGCCGCGCATTCATGTTTGTGCGTAGTAAGGCGACGGCCACGGGTTGCACTCCCGTTGGCGGAGCCTAGAATAAAAAATGTTTCGTTCCTCGTGGTCTTGAGATCAACATGCATCCACCATCGCACGACTTTCTTCGCTCCTTGCTCGAAACCCCCAGTGCCTCGGGATACGAACGGCCCATCCAAGATGTAGTGCGCGCTTGGGCACGTCCTCTGGCCGACGAACTGCACACCGATCGACATGGCAATGTGTTTGCGATTCGCTATCCTGTGGGCGGCAAAGGGAAGGCCGAGCATGCGCGGGTGATGTTGGCCGGGCATTGCGATCAAATCGCACTCATGGTTCAACATATCGATGAATCGGGATATCTGTATGTTCAGCCAATCGGTGGGTGGGACATGCAAGTCTTACTGGGGCAGCATCTGACGGTGTGGACGCAACACGGGCCGATTCCTGGGGTGGTGGCACGCCGGGCGATCCATTTGCTGACTCCCGAAGAACGCAAGAAAGTCCCCGAGTTTACCGACATCTGGGTCGATATCGGTGCCAGCGATGGCAAAGAGGCCCGTGAGCTGGTCCGTCTGGGCGATCCAGTCACCTTTGAGTTGAAGTATCGGCCCCTACGCCATCGACTCGCCTCTGCGCCGGCGATGGACGACAAAGTGGGCCTGTGGGTCGTGATGGAGACGTTGCGATTGCTACAGGGCAAGGAGCTTCAGGTGCCCGTCTACTGTGTTTCAACGGTGCAGGAGGAGGTGGGGCTGCGTGGCGCTACGACGAGTGCTTATGCCATCAACCCTGCCGTCGGTATCGCTGTGGATGTATGTCATGCGACGGACACCCCAGGCAACGACAAAAAACAACTTGGTGAAACCAAGCTGGGCGATGGGCCGGTGCTGTTCCGCGGGCCAAACATTCATCCGCATGTGTTCGAGCGACTTGAGCAAGCTGCCCAGGCGCGTGAATTGCCCGTGCAGGTCCGCGGCGCACCCCGAGCCACGGGGACCGATGGCAACGTCATGCAAATTGCCCGCGAGGGTGTAGCCGTGGGCATCGTCGGGATTCCCAACCGCTACATGCACAGTGCGGTCGAAGTGGTCCATTTAGATGACCTCGACCGTGCCGCACAGATGCTGGCCGAGTTTTGCCTGCGACTGTCCCCCGAGATTGACTGGGCACCTTAAAGCAACCATGAACGAAGTGACGCGTAGGCAATTGATCGAACTCGCTCGACGTGCCGCGCGTCTGGCCTATTGTCCCTACTCCCATTTTCACGTCGGCGCGGCTCTCCTCGGCGAAGATGGCTTCTTCGTCACAGGTGCTAATATTGAAAATGCGAGTTATGGCCTTACCCTTTGTGCGGAGCGTGCCGCCATCGTAGCGGCAGTAGCAGCAGGCATGCGGCGATTGCGGGCCATCGCGGTTGCTTGCGTGGATAGCCTTACGAATGCGTCCGAAGCCATGCGAATGCCCTGCGGCGCGTGTCGGCAAGTGATCGCCGAATTTGCCACTCCGCAAACGGAAATCTGGATTGAGGGAGTGGGGCGGCGGACTCTGGAAGAGCTGCTACCCGGTGCCTTCGCGTTCTCTTCCGATCCTACCCCGATGGATCGACCGAAGCCGTGGGTTTGTTGGCAAGTGGCTAGGCCGACGGAGGTGCCGTCCGGCTTTTCGCTCCGACCAACCTCTGGTCGCTGTTTCGCTCTGGTCACAAACGAGGCCGATTTAGCCGAAGCAGCTGCTTTGGGAGGAATGCACGCCTTCCATCTGGGCGGACCACCCGGGCGTTTTCATCACTCTGTCCGCGAGCCTGCCGAGGTTTGGGAAATTCTGGACACATTGGTTTATGATCCATACGATTGAGCGAGTCGTTTGAGAATCTCGATGCCACGTTGTAACACCTCATCCGTTGCTGCATAACTGATGCGAAAATGAGTATCATGCAAGCTAAAAACACTGCCAGGTATGATCAATAAACCGTGTGCGATGGCATGTTCCACAAACGCCTGCCCACTGCCTCCGGGAGCGCGAGGAAACAGATAAAACGCTCCCCCTGGGTCGCCTAAATCGTAGTCGGGCGACAATTCACGGATCATGAAGTCTCGCTTCGCCTTGTAATCGCTTACATAAGCAGCCGGGTCATAATCGCAAGCGGCCAAGGCACCCCATTGAGCCATACTCGGAGCACAGACAAAAGTATATTGCTGAAGAGTGATCATTTGACGAATAATTTCAGGAGGTCCATGGGCGACCCCGACTCGCCACCCGGTCATGCTATGTGATTTGGAGAAGCTATCGACAACAAGCGTGTGTGGGTTGAACTTTGCCGGACTGATAAAGGGAGCATCATAAACAAACGGAGCGTAAATCTCATCGCTGATGAGCAATAATTCCCGCTGCAGGCATAACTCCGCTAGGTCGCGTAGCTCTTGCTCAGTAGCTACGCGGCCGGTAGGGTTGGCCGGGCTGTTGACAATCACGGCGCGGGTGCGAGGAGTGATGGCATCGCGGACGGCCTGTACATCGATGGTGAAGTGCGGATAGGTATCAATTAAAACAGGAATGCCCCCCGCCAGGCGCGTGAGATGGGGATACATGACAAAATACGGATCAAAGAGAATTACCTCCTCGCCCGGATTGATGCAGGCCAGCAGAGCCAACACCAAGCCCCCGGCCGTGCCGGATGAAATGAGCAACTCGCGTTCCTGATCCGGGTAGTTCTGGCGGAGTTTTTGCATCAAACGTTCACGCAACGGTCCGATGCCCTGGGTAAGTGTGTAGGAATTGTGCCCGCATTGGATTGCCTCGATCGCCGCTTGCTTAATCGGCTCGGCGACATCGAAGTGGGGTTGACCGATGGAAAGGTTGACAGGGTTGGGGATGCTGCGAGCGAGTTCAAAGACTTTGCGAATCCCCGACGATTCAATCGACTGCATGCGTTTAGCAATCCAATGGGAAGGAATCGGCATGGGAACTATCTCCTCCTGAGGAATCAAGATATCGGCAAATGAAGGCTTAACGTTGACTCTGTGGGATTTTGACGACCAAAACGGAACAGGGGGATTCGCGGAGCATCTGTTCGGCCACACTCCCTAACAAGAGCCGATCTAAGCCAGTGCGGCCATGCGTACCCATGACGACAAGATTGAAAGGATGCTGGCGGGTAAATGCTACAAGTTCCGTAGCTGGCTCACCAATCAGCAAGTGATGCTCCACCGGAATCGAATCATCCAGAGGGCGAATCTGTTCGAGTTGCTCGCGCCAGTAGTCTACTGCACTTTGACCGCTAGGAGGCGAAGGCAGATCGGCTTGGTTAGGATCGTAAACATAAACAATCACGAGTGTGGCTTGATGGGCCTTAGCAAGACTCACGGCGTGAAAGTACGCCTGATTGCTGTAGCTGGAGAAATCTGTCGCATAAAGGATACGTCGAATGTGAATCAAAGCAAATCTCCCGGAGAGGGGGGATCAGGGGCGTCCTGATTGAGAAAGACCCGCGACGGGTCGGCATAGCGTTGCCGTGCCGGCACCGAGATCGTTTCGCGTTCCGGATAGCGTAGCGCTGTCAGCCGGCCACCAAAGACACATCCGGTGTCGATGTTGACTGTCTGATTCTGCCACCAAGGCTCGGCAACGGGCGTGTGACCGTACACCACCAAAGCAGTGCCGTGATAGTTGGCCGCCCAGTTCAGGCGAACCGGTAAGCCTGCTTCGTCGGTTTCGCCGGTCGTGTCACCGAACAGAGCAAAGCTATGCACGCGGGGCGAGACGCGGCCCTGGAGGTCTTCGCGCAGTCCGGCATGGGCCACGACCAGACGACCTTGATCGAGCACCAAGTGAGAGGGAAGCGTCTCGAGAAATTCGCGCAAATACTCAGCCAGTTCGGGCGGTTCACGAGCCAGTTGCTCCAAAGTAAGAGCTAAGCCTTGCGTCGGTTGAACATGATTGCCGCGCAGTTTCCGCAAAAGTTTGTTGTCGTGATTGCCCAAAACACTTAAGGCATGGCCCCGAGCGGCCATCTGAGCGATGAGTCGCAAAACGCCCGGAGTGTCTGGGCCACGATCCCCCAGATCGCCGACGAAAACGGCCTTGCGTCCGGGAGGAGGTTCGACTTGCGGACGCAGTACGCCAGCGGCATCGGGCGCTAGCCAGACATGATAACCTAATAATTCCAAAAGAGCGAGCAACTCATCGAGACAGCCATGTACATCGCCGATAATATCAAAAGGGCCGCGATCGAAGCGGCGATCTTCGCGGATCGGAACGCGAGTGACACGGACAGCAGCGATCTCCTCGCGAGAGTGAAGCACATAGCGATGCGTGAAGAACTCTTTATCCAGGGCCGCATGCAGGCGTGTCATGGCTTGGACGTGAGAACTAATCACATAGCCAGGCACCACGCGATCGGGGCGTTGCCGGTTTTGGGCCTGGCAGATGTCCTCGGCTAGATCAAAAACGATCGCACAGGTGAGATAATGATAGCGTCGGGCCAGTTCGATAAGTGGTTTGCGGGCGTCGGTCTGGAGGTTGGTGGCATCGACCACGGTGAAGCGTCGCCAGATCAGACGCTGACGGACGATGTGGTGCAGCAGTTCAAAAGCCTCGCGATTGGCGGCTTGGTTGGATTCGTCGTCGCAGATCATGGCCCGGCAGGCATCGGAGGAGACGATCTCCGTGGGCTGAAAGTGTTGCCGTGCAAAGGTACTTTTGCCGCTCCCCGAGGGACCGATCAACAGAACAAGAGATAATTCAGGTAGGATCAGTTCCATCGGGGGACGCACCCCTGCCGGGACTTGCGAGCGAACCGTTCACTTCATCCCCAAGGCGAAGTTTCACCCGCGGTGTGTCGTTTGTACCCAGGGACAGCACATGGCCAATGGCCGTTGGCCGATCCGAATTTACTTCGGCACGCCCCACAGCCGCATGACGTTGTCTTCGCCGGCGGACAAGGCCCGTCGGCCATCGGGTAAGAAGGCGACAGCGAAGACGCTGCCGGTATGCTCTTCGAAGCGATGAACGATTTTACCGGAATCTTTGTCGAACACATGAACAACCGTGCCATCAGCGACGAGAAAGCGTTTGCCATCAGGGGACCAGGCAACGGCCTCCGCACGCTCGTTCAGGCCTTCATAGGTGACTAAATTCCGTCCCGTTTCCACGTCCCAAAGGCGCACCTTGGCATCCCGTCCACCCGAAAGCACTGTCTTGCCTTCGGGATGAAACGCGACGCTGACGACGTATTGGCCATCGTGGGCATCCTTGAGGTCGTGCAGCAGCTTGCCCGTGCGGATGTCCCAAATTTTGAGACTATTGTCGTTGCCGCCAGCCGAGGCCAACTTGGTGCCGTCAGGCGAGACGGCCAGCTTCCAGACATAACCGGAGTGACCTTCGAATTTTTGGACTTCTTTGCCCGTCTCGACATCAAACTGACGGATGGAGAAGTCTTTGGGTTTGGCTTCGTTTCCTGCTCCACCGCTAAAGAGCATCTTGCCATCGGGTGTAACCGCTACGCCATAGACCCATTGCGTATGGCCGGCATAGGTTTGAATGGAACGCCCCGATTCCAGCTCCCAGCGGTATACTTTGCCTTCGACACTGCTGGCACTAAAAAGGTTCTTCTCATCGGCACTGAGGGCGATTTGCCAGGACCACGAGTTGTGGCCAACGAGTTTTTTGAGTTCTTTGCCGGTCTCGAGGTCCCAGACGCGCACGGTGCGGTCCATGCCCCCGGTGAGGGCTCGCTTGCCATCTTTGGTTACGAGAATGTGACGTATGCCTTTGTCTTGATGGCCGACAAACTTTTGCAGCAAGCCGAAGGCACCTTTTTTGATATTCGAAGCCAAGAGAATGGCACGCAATTTGACATCGGGATCAGGATGATCTTTGATGGCTTTTTGGAGTTCGTCCAGAGCATTTAGGCCGATTTGGAAGATTTTTTTCTCGGCCTGATGACGAAGCTCAGGATCATCGTTACCCAGTTGGTTGATGAGTTTCGCTAAATCAGAATCGGCGGGTTTGGTTTCCTGAGTCCAAGCGAGGCCGACCAAGCCGATGCTACATGCCAGCATCAGGCAACGGCCCCAGAGGTTGCAAGTGTACATGGAAAACTCCCACAGGATACGTCTCGATCTTGTCATCATGACAGGAGAGAGGCGAAGTGGCAAGCGGAGAGTGGAGGCGATAGGGGTTAGGTGTCTGTGGGTTTGGCCAATTCCATCACCAAAGAACGAAAGAATGGTTCGACATCGGTGACCACGCCCACGGTTTGGATACTGCCGCGATCGGTTAGCTTGGTCACCGTAGCGGGGTTGATATCGACGCAGGCCAGCTTGACCCAGGCGGGGAGCAGATTCCCCGTGGCGATGGCGTGCAGAGCGGTGGCGACCATGAGTGCAAAGCCAACGCCGCGGCAGTGTTCGCGCATGTGGCGTTGGGCGACCAGGACATCCGTGAGGACATCAGGCAACGGGCCATCGTCGCGGATGCTACCTGCTAGCACAAAGGGAATCCGATGCCGGACGCATTCGTACATGATGCCCGATCGAATGATGCCGCGTTCCACCGCACTCTGGATACTGCCGACCCGACGGATGGTATTGATGGCTCGCAGATGGTTTTCGTGGCCGCCTTCGGTGGGCATGCCGTGATGGGCGGAGATGCCCAAGCTGGTGCCGTAAAGGTCTAGCTCAATGTCGTGTGTGGCCAGGGCATTGCCGGCAAACAGAACCTGGAGATAGCCTAGGCGAATCATCTGGCAAATGTGTTCGACGCTGCCGGTGTGCACGACGGCCGGCCCCAGTACCGCCAGGATTTTTTCGCCTGCCGCCCGCGTGCGACGCATGGCGGCGGCAATCTCACGCACGGCGACATTCTTGGGTTTTTCACTACTGACTGGGTTGGACATAAACTCAAACAGATTATGCCGCGTTTGTGTCTCGGCTGGGATCACCCGCAGCCCCTTGCGGCCGATCACAATGCGGTCCCCGCGACGGACCTCGGTCATGGGAATGCAACGAGCCGAAGTACCGGCCGCATCGACGAGGATACCGCAGTCCATTTCTTGATCTTCGACATCAATCCATTCTTCGTTCAAACGAACTTGGGTGCGATAATTGGTGGTGGAGTAAAAGCCCTCGGGAAAAGCACCATCCATATCTGCGAGTGTAGTTTGGCAATCCTGAGCTTCGATGGGAATCGCCCCATGGTCATGGATGGTGTCGAGAATGGTTTCCATGATCTCGGCCGAGGGGGCCTGGACCTCGATGAGGGCATGGCTGGGATCTTCGGGGCGCTGGCCGACCTGGATTTCTTTAATGACGTAGCTACCGCCCCGAGTGAGGATTTCGTCCAGAATTTTCGGCAGCAGCAGCGAATCGATGATGTGGCCACGTAGTTCAACGATTTCCGAATGGTGTTGCATAGCATCCTCGCAGGCTGGACTCCGAGGTTATTCTACGGAGTATACAAGGCCCGAGAGGGTAGGGAAGAAGATTGTGGAACACAAACCCATCAAAAGCGCGAGATAGAACTCGTTAGCAAGAGAGATTTTTACCACGCAACACACGCAAAACACGGACCGAGAACCGATTGGAACCATCGTCGCCAAGACAAGGGAACGAACGGTCTCTAGGGTTTACATCCTTGATTCGATTCGATCCCTTTCTGTGTTCGATCCGTGTCCTCTATGTGCTTTGTGGTGAAAATCTCTTTACCTGAAATTACTTCTTCTTCTTGGCGGCAGCGGCCTTCTTAGCAGCGCTTTCTTTGACCACTTGCTTCGGCTTGCCATGCATCGACTTGACCTTCTTGGTGGGGCGAATGTAGATCAAGCCGCCGTTCGGACCGGGTACCGCGCCCTTAACGAGGATGAGGTGGTTTTCTTCGTCGATGCGGACCAGCGCCAGGTTCCGCGAGGTCACCCGCTCGTTGCCGTAATGCCCCGCCATGCGAATGCCCTTCTTGGGTCGACCCGAACCGCGGTTGCTAGCGTTGGAGGCAATCGAGCCGCGTTGCCGGCTTCCCTTTTTTACGCCGTGGCTGTGACGCAGGCCACCGAAATTGTGTCGTTTGATGGCCCCCGCAGTGCCGCGGCCCTTGGTGCGGCCGACCACATCGACAGCCTTGACGTCTTTGAAGACTTCAGCGGCGGTAAGGATTTTGCCCACCGTGAGGGTTTCATCAGGCTTGTCCAAGCGGTGTTCCTTGATGAAACGCTGCGGTTCGCAGTCGGCTTTGGGAGGAATGGCCACCCCGGCAGCGATGCGTGCGGCTTTGCGTTTGGAGACGAAGTTCGCGGCAACGTGGCCCTGTTCGGCGCGGATCGCCTTGCGGCGTGGCTTGTTTTCAAAGCCCATCTGGACCGCGTCGTAGCCGTCGCGCTCCTGAGTGCGGATCTGGAGGATAGGGCAGGGACCGACTTTTAACACCGTCACCGGCACGGCTGCCCCTTCGGCGTTAAACACTTGCGTCATTCCGACCTTGCGGCCGAGTAAACCCAATTTCATGGCAGAATCCTTGTTTTCGGTGGCGACTGTCTGGCCGGGGAAGCCCGCCTTCCCGCGTGAGCATCATCGCCGTCACTCCGAATGTGAGCGCCCACGATATTACCCAGATCGTGGGAAAGTTGCATTATGGCAGAAAGGTAGCGATTGTCCAGTCGGAGATATTCCTCCAGGCCCAGCTCCTACGCCGCTGCCGAGGAGCGAGGCCCACGCGGAGACAGTTGCGCGGCCAAGAGGAGTGCCAAGCCGGCCCCCAATAGATGGAAGCTAGCCCAGCGGAGAAACAACGCTACCCGCAGCTGCTCTTGTAACGCGATGGTGGACGGCGGAGTCAGCCCCCAGCCCAGATGCACTGCGTAGGTTCCCGCGCGGACAGCTGCCGTTAGCTCCTCGTTCAGGGCCAACTCGTCCAGCCGTTGCGGTGGACGGCCCTCACGGCGGCTGAAGGCGTAATAGTGCTGACCGATCTGTTTCAGGTCGTTGCTGATTTGCGAGGGACGCTCGGCACGGCGTAGCATGTCCTCGGGTGTTCCTCCTGAAGTCGATGGGGCCAAGTCGGCATCCACAGGGCCGACAAACGGCACAATCGGCTCGGCAGGCAGATACTCCGGTGGCGTTGCCTGTTTCTGCTGGGCAAACTCCTCGGCTCTCAAGGTGCTTACGGAGCCATCGGCAAACAGGACCAGACCGCCGACCTTTGGCGTTTGACCGTGATAGGCGAGCACGACTTTGCTCAGGCCGGGGCGATAGAACGGCTCACTGTTCATCTGAACCGAGGGCAACTGCTGAGCTAAGAAGGTCACACGCTGGCCAAACCAAGTCCAAGCGATCAAACCGGCCAAGACGATGAAGGCCCCCAAAGCGGTTTGGGCCAAGCGAGTGCCGAAGGAGACCACCTCGCTTTGCATGCGGGCCAACCATACGGAACCGAGATTCAGAGCCAACACGGCAAGATAATCCAACCAGGCCGGCCCCGACCAGACCGGCAAGGTCGAAAAGTACAGCCGACCGCCTGGCTGGGTATTGGCCGAGGCCAACGACGAGAGCCAAAGGACAGTTGCAGCCCAAAAGAGCATCAAGAGAAGGGCAGGCAGGACGAGAAGCGGACGCACGAGACACCTCCGGCGCAAGAGAGAGCAAGTGGTCTGTGACGAGTATAACCGAGTCGAGAGGTGCCTTCCAAGAGGAGGTTGAACGAAAAATCAGGGGCAAAATACTTGACAAAAAAGTAGGGTATCTCCTAAAAATAGCCTAGGAGGGTGTGGAGACCCAGGCATGAAAATCACTGCCCAAGAAGAGTATGGCATCCGCTGCTTGCTCCGTCTGGCCCGGGCCGGCCAACCGCTCACCATCCCTGAAATCGCTGCTCACGAACAGCTATCCATCGCCTATGTCGGCAAACTGCTCATGCTGTTGCGGCAGGCAGGATTGGTAGAAAGTGTGCGTGGCCGAACCGGTGGTTATCATCTGGCCCGCTCGGCGGAGGAGATCACCCTGGGCCAGGCGTTGCTGGCGTTGGGAGAGCCTTTGTTCGACGAGCCGGGCTACTGTTCGCGCCATGCCGGCCCCGAGACCACCGGTCCGTGTGTCCACACCGAGGGTTGCCATTTGCGGGGGCTGTGGCAGACCCTGGCCCAGTACATGCAACACATTCTGGAGCAGGTCACGCTGCACGACCTGCTCACTGGCGAATTGCCTGTGGTGCGGCAATTACGCGAGCAACTGCCGGAGCGTGTGCCGCTCTTGACCTTAACCCCACCTTAATTGTTTTGAGAAGGAAGCGATGTCGACTTCGACCTCCACTATTGAAGAGTTTGCTAATCGCGAATATGAGCATGGCTTTGTGACGGCCATCGAGGCGGACGCCGTCCCGCCGGGCCTAAACGAAGACATCATCCGCACCATCAGTGCCAAAAAACAAGAACCCGATTGGCTGCTGGAGTGGCGACTCAAGGCCTATCGCCATTGGCTGACTCTGGAGGAACCGCGTTGGTGGCCGAATGTGCGTTTTGGCACGATCAACTATCAGGACATCATTTACTACTCGGCACCCAAGCCCAAGAAGCAGCTGTCGAGCCTGGACGAGGTCGATCCGGAGTTACGCGCGACTTTTGAAAAGCTCGGCATCCCATTGGATGAGCAAAAACGCTTAAGTGGGGTGGCGGTCGATGCGGTATTTGACAGCGTCAGCGTCGCGACCACGTTCAAGGGCGAGTTGGCCAAGCTGGGCATCATCTTCTGCGCCTTCAGCGAGGCGGTGCGCGAACATCCCGAACTGGTGCGCAAGTATCTGGGCAGCGTGGTGCCGTACACCGACAACTATTTCGCTGCCCTGAATAGCGCCGTCTTCAGTGATGGTAGCTTCTGTTACATCCCCAAGGGCGTCCGCTGCCCGATGGAACTGAGTACCTACTTCCGCATCAACGCCGCGGGCACCGGTCAATTTGAACGCACGCTGATCGTGGCCGAGGAAGGCTCCTATGTCAGTTATCTGGAAGGCTGCACCGCGCCGATGCGCGATGAGAATCAGCTACACGCTGCCGTTGTCGAACTGGTGGCGGTCGGCGACGACGCGCAGATCAAGTATTCGACGGTGCAAAACTGGTATCCGGGCGACAAGGATGGTAAGGGCGGCATCTATAACTTCGTCACCAAGCGGGGCGCGTGCCGGGGCAAACGCTCCAAGATTAGCTGGACGCAGGTCGAGACCGGCAGTGCCATCACCTGGAAATATCCCAGCGTTATCCTCCAGGGCGAGGACAGCGTCGGCGAGTTCTACTCCGTTGCTCTCACCAAGGGCAAGCAGCAGGCCGACACCGGCACCAAGATGATCCACATCGGCAAAAACACCAAGAGTACCATCGTCAGTAAGGGGATCTCGGCCGGCGAGGGGCAAAACACCTATCGCGGTCTGGTCAAGATTCTCAAGGGGGCGGCCAACGCTCGTAACTATTCACAGTGTGACTCGATGTTGCTCGGTAGCCGTTGTGGCGCTCATACTTTCCCCTACATCGAAGTGAAAAATCCTACCGCCCAGGTCGAGCACGAGGCCAGCACCAGCAAGATCGGCGAGGACCAAATCTTCTACCTGCGGCAACGTGGCCTGAGCACCGAAGATGCCGTCGGCATGATCGTCAATGGCTTCTGCAAGGAGGTGTTCCGCGAGTTGCCGATGGAGTTTGCCGTCGAAGCGCAGAAGCTATTGGGCGTGAGCCTGGAAGGCAGCGTGGGGTAAGGGACGTGTCGTGTGAGGTTTGGGGAAATGGATCAAGTGGCGTTATTCCTCAGGTGAACCACCCTGAGGAACTTCGCGCAGCGGAAGAGTCTTTCACCGAATGGCAAGCAGCGAAGCAAGATGGGATTTCGATCAAAATCAAATACATTTGAAGTAATGAGGAATCATGCTCCAAATCATCAACCTTCATGCTCGTGTCGAGGATAAACCGATCCTGCGGGGGATTAATCTGAACGTCGGCCCCGGTGAGGTCCACGCTATCATGGGGCCGAACGGCTCGGGCAAATCGACGCTCGCTGCGGTGTTGGCCGGACGCGAGGATTACGAGATCACCGAGGGGGAGGTTCTCTATCAGGGCAAAAACCTGCTGGAGATGGACGTCGAGGAACGCGCTCGCGATGGCGTCTTCCTCGCCTTCCAATATCCCGTCGAGATTCCCGGCGTCACCAATACCTACTTTCTGCGGGCGGCCGTCAATGCCATCCGCAAGCATCGCGGCCAGCCGGAACTAGACGCCGGACAATTTCTCAAGCTGGTCAAGGAGAAGACCAAACTCGTCAAGATGTCCGACGAATTGCTCAAGCGGCCGGTCAACGAGGGCTTCTCCGGCGGCGAGAAGAAGCGCAACGAAATTTTTCAAATGGCCCTGCTAGACCCGACGCTGTGCATTCTCGATGAGACCGATTCGGGGCTAGATATTGATGCGCTTCGCATCGTGGCCGACGGCGTCAATGCGTTGCGGGATGGCAAGCGGTCGATGATCGTCATTACGCATTATCAACGCTTGCTCGATTACATTGTGCCGGATCAGGTACACATCTTGGCCGGCGGACAAATTGTTCGCTCCGGGACCAAAGAGTTGGCCCGCGAACTGGAAGCCAAGGGCTACGATGGCCTGGGCATCACGGAGGGCCGGGCATGAGCAGTGGACTGGCCGACGGCCTACAGGCGGCCAAGCAACGCTTCCTCGATGCCTATGCCGTCTTGGAAAGTCAGGAAACCCTGCCGCTGCTACGGCGGGTGCGGCAAGCGGGCATCGCCGCTTTTGACGCTCTGGGTTTTCCCGGTCCTCGCGATGAAGACTGGAAGCACACGCCCTTGCACCCGGTTCTGGCTCAGGAATATGCCACCTGCTGCCCGGATCTGGGCCAAGGCTGGCATGAAGTGTCCGGCGTGACGGTTTGTGCGCTCACCTGGGCCCTCCGCGAGACCCCCGAACTCGTCGAACGCTACCTCGGCCGCGTCGTCGAGGCTCGCACGGGGCCGATGATCGCTCTGAACACGGCCTTCCTGACCGAGGGCGTCTATATCCATGTGCCGGCCCATACGCATGTGGAGCAGCCGATTCGCTTGGAGTTCACGACGACCGGACCGGGAGCTTGGCATCGCCGCGTGTTGGTGGTAGTCGAGCGCGGCGCGGAGGTGACTCTTGTTGAGCATCACACCAGCACCCCGGCTCGGGGCACCCTCAGCACCAAGCTGACCGAGATCGTCGTTGCCGAGAACGCTCAGGTGGACCACTACCTTTATCAGGACGAAAGCCTCGATGCTTCTTTGTTCTCGACTTTGGGAGTACACCTGGCCCGAGATAGCCGCTTCCGCACGCAGTACTTTGGCTTCGGCGGCTCGCTGGTGCGTCACGAGGCCCGCGTGCGGTTTACGGGCGAAAATGCCGAGGCCACCGTCAACGGACTGTATCAGGGGACCGGCTCGCAGGTGCTGGATAACTTTACGGTGATCGACCATGCCGTCCCCCGGTGCAACAGTCACGAGTTGTACAAGGGCATCCTCGATCAACAGGCACGGGGTCTATTCACTGGCAAGATTTATGTGCGGCCCGACGCCCAGAAAACCGACGCCAAACAGACCAATCAAACGCTCTTGCTGAGTGAGGATGCCACCATCAACACCAAACCGCAACTCGAAATTTTCGCCGATGATGTGAAATGCACCCACGGTGCGACGGTTGGACAACTAGATGAGCGGCAACGCTTTTACCTGCGTTCACGCGGCATTGGCGAGGCTCAAGCACGGGCGTTGCTCACCTTCGCCTTTGCCAACGACCTGATCGGCCGCGTTGCCGTGCCCGAACTCCGCCGCACTCTGGAACGCCGACTGCTGCAAACGCACCATTTGCCGGAAACTGAGGACGAATGATGACAACAACCACGCGGAGTGCCCCGACGGGAAACCTGCCTGCTGCTCAGGCCGCTGCCACCTTCGATGTGCGACGGCTGCGTGAGGAGTTTCCCGCCCTGCGGCAAAAGGTGCATGGCAAGCCGCTGATCTATCTGGACAATGCGGCGACGGCTCAAAAGCCTCGTGTGGTGTTGGAGGCGATGGAGCGTTTTTACACGCAGGACAACGCCAACATCCATCGAGCGGTGCATCAACTCAGCGAGCGTGCCACCCGCGCTTATGAGGCGGTGCGGGGCAAGGTAGCCCGTTTTCTCAACGCCGCCCAAGAGAGCGAGATTATCTTCGTGCGTGGTGCCACCGAAGGTATCAATTTGGTTGCCAACTCTTGGGGCCGCACGAACCTGCGTCCGGGTGATGAGATTTTGCTCTCGCAATTGGAGCATCACGCCAATATCGTGCCTTGGCAGCTAATCGCCCAGCAGACCGGAGCGGTCCTCAAGGTCTTACCCATCAACGACCGTGGCGAATGGCAACTGGACCAGCTGGAGCGACTCTTGACGCCGCGTACCAAGATGGTGGCGGTGGTGCATCTGTCCAATTCGCTGGGCACACTCAATCCGATCGAACGTGTCATCGCCCGCGCCCGCGCCGTGGGGGCCTGCGTACTGATCGACGCCGCTCAATCGGTCACGCATCTGCCTCTGGACGTGCAAGCGCTAGATTGCGACTTTCTGGTCTTCTCCGGCCACAAACTCTACGGCCCGACAGGGGTGGGGGTGTTGTACGGCAAACAAGCTCTGCTGGAGCAGATGCCGCCCTGGCAAGGGGGAGGCGACATGATCCGGCATGTTTCGTTTCAGGGCACGACGTATGCGGATGTGCCAGCTCGTTTTGAGGCGGGCACGCCCCATATTGCCGGCGTGATCGGCCTGGGAGCGGCTATCGACTTTGTACGTAGTGTTGGATTGGAAGCGATTGCCGCCCATGAAGAAGTGTTGACCCAACGGGCTGTGAGCTTGCTGCGGTCGATACCTGGCGTGCGTCTGATCGGCGATCCCGACGAGCGGGTCGGTGTCGTGTCGTTTCTAGTCGAGGGAGTCTCGGTTCTGGATGTCGGCACACGTTTGGATCTCGAAGGAATTGCGGTTCGCACCGGTCATCATTGCTGCCAGCCGCTGATGGAATCTCTGGGCGTACCAGGAACCGTACGCGCTTCGTTTGCCTTGTACAACACCTTGGCCGAGGTGGAGACGTTTGCCCACGTGCTAAGCGGTATTGCCGAGGCTGGTCGGCGACGAGCGTTGCCACTGGACCCTTCGCAGCGCTGCCCCGCCCAAGAGGAATTGTGTAACGCCGAGGCTGGCTCGTGCCCGCCGCGTACCCAAGAGATCGCCTACGCTCCCCGTTTGGCAGAAAGCCCTGAGGCAGCCGCACAAGAAATTCTTGATGTGTTTGAAATGTTTGAAGACTGGAGCGACCGCTATCAACATTTGATCGACCTGGGTGAAAAGCTACCCCTCATGCCCGAGGAGTTCAAAACTGAATGCACCCGCGTGCATGGCTGCCAGAGCATTGTTTACTTGTCCGCTCGTGAAAAGCCGGATCAACCGGGTGTCCTGGAGTTCCTCGCCGACAGTGATGCCGGCTTGGTGCGTGGCCTGATCGCGCTGCTGGAGCATCTGTTTAGCGGCCAACGGGCCGAGGCGATATTGGCCTTCGATGTGGATGGCTTCTTCAAGAAGCTGGGGCTGGATCAACACCTGAGCTTGAACCGTCGCAATGGCTTAGCCTCGATGGTGCAGCGGATACGGCAGCATGCCCTGGCACTGGCAAGAGGGCACTGAGATGGAAAGCAAACGCGTGGGTCTATCGGTGTTGGGGCAGCGTCCCGAAACATCGCCCGCTCCTGAGCCGGTCTTTACCCCGGAGATGTCGCTAGAGCAACGCATCCAGGCAGTGTTAGAAACCATCTATGACCCAGAGTTGCCCGTGAACATTTATGACCTCGGGTTGATTTACAAACTCGACATCAACCCAACAGGTGAAGTTGCAATCGACATGACGCTGACGGCCCCGAACTGTCCCGTGGCCGGACAAATTGTCGCCGACGTGCAACGCAAGGTGGCAGCGGTGCCGGGCGTGTCGCGCTGTACGGTCAACCTGGTGTGGTCTCCCCCCTGGGACAAAAGCCGAATGAGCGAAGCAGCAGCGTTGGCCCTGGGGTTCGATTGAACGGCTGCTCGCGGAGACGAGCGCATCATTTGGTCACATCAAGCCCATGCTTGCGCAACAGAGCGACCAACTGATGCCAAACCTGCTCCGGTGTGGGCAAGGCACCTGCCTCGCTGAGAAGCGATATCACTTCCGCCTTGAGCGGGTTGGAGGGCCGCGTCTTCGTCCCTCGCGTCACTGTCTTACTCTTCATAACGGTCTTACTCTTAATCGGTGTGCAGGTGTTTGCTTGGCCATCTAACGCCTGATTGCACAGTTGGTCGGCGCGGCGGTTCTGCTCTCGGCGAACATGTTCAAAGGTGACTCCACCGGGCAGGGCTTGTGCTGCACGACATGCTTGTTCGTACAGAGATCGAAGTTCTTGATTCTTCACTCGGTATTCACCTCGCATCTGCTTCACGATCAGTTCGCTATCCGAACGCAAAATGATTGGCTCGGTGACACCAAGCTGACATGCGTGTTCTAATGCCCGCACGATGGCCGTATACTCGGCTTGGTTGTTGGTTGAGGTGCCCAGGCAACCGGCCTCTTCGTAAATGGGTTGGTTGGGCCGGGCCAAGGTAAAGGCAAAAGCCGCTGTTCCAGGGTTGCCGCGTGATGCGCCGTCGGTGTGAATAATGGTGGGTTGCATGCGTCTCCTTGACGTTTAGGGATAGATTGTTCCCATAATAACGATGAACTCCGCCCGTGGCATCCTCCAGGTTGCTTTCATGGCCAGGTATCGTTTGTTGTTGGAAACCTCCTCGCGCGTGCCTGTGGTGGCCCTGGCCGATGAACAGGGGATCGTTCGCGAAGAACGCCTAGAGGCGCAACGCCGCAACGCCCGTGATCTAGTGCCGACCATCGGTCGCTTGCTGGCCGAAGCCGGGCAGAAAGCACGCGATCTGGCGGAGATAGTCGTTGGGCTGGGGCCGGGCAGTTACACCAGCTTACGCGTGGGGCTGATGACTGCCAAAACCCTGGCGTATGTCGTTGGTTGCCCGCTCATCGGCGTGCCCACGATGCCGATTTTAGCACATCAGGCCCCAGAGCCTCGCGTCGATGTCGTGGTTGATGCTCAAAAAGATCAAATCTATGCTCAGTCGTTTGAACATGCTCAACCTCTGGACGAACTGCGTATCGTTACGGTGGCCGACTGGCTGGCACAACGCGACCCGTCGGTCCTGGTCACCGGCCCAGGGTTGAGCAAGATCGCTGCTGCCCAGCTCCGCCGTACCCCGGAAATGGCTTGGCAGCCGACGGCCACCTCCCTCTTGGCTATCGGCACGACTTTACCGCCAACGGATCCTTTTACCCTGGTGCCGATCTATCTGCGGCCCAGTGCGGCCGAACAACAATGGGAGACAAAAGGGAGAAAGGGAAAATGATCGTATGTCTGCTACTAGCATCTGTTTTGCCCGAGAGCAAAACAATCGATGCGGACGTGGAAGAAGCGCGGAAGTTCTGGCGCGTGCCGGGATTAGCCGTGGTCGTGGTCGCCGCGGACCACGTTTATGCCAAGGGCTATGGCTCACGCAAGCACGGCGAGCCGGCCCCCGTCACGACGGATACCCTCTTTTCTTTTGCCTCGTGTAGCAAAGGTTTGACCGTCTTGGCCCTGGCTGATTTGGTGGCCGAGAAAAAACTGGATTGGGATGATCGCGTGAACAAACATCTCAAAGAGTTTACCTTGGCCGATCCCTTGGCTGCTCAGGAGGTCACCCTCCGCGATTTGCTCACTCATCGCACCGGGCTGGCTGGCCACGAATTGTTGTGGTATCGCTCGCCGTTCTCGCCGCTAGAAGCCGTCCAAGCGGCAGGCAAGCTGCCGTTGCTCCACCCTTTTCGCTCGACGTTTCATTATCAAAACACCATGTACACCGCTGTCGGATTCGCCGCCGCCGCCGCCGATGGGCGTCCCTGGGCGGAGATGATCCGCGCGCGCGTGCTGAAACCATTGCAAATGAGCGGCACCGTGTTGGACACGCCCAGCGCGGAGAAGACGGGGCGACTAGCTGCTACCCATCAATTGGACGAAGAGGAACAGGTCCGCCCCAAGGCCCCGTTTCGCTGGGTCGAGCCGAACCCTGCCGGTTCGGTATATCTGGGAGCCAACGACTTGAGCAAGTGGCTAAAGTTCCAGCTGTCAGAAGATGCTCGTCTCAAAGAAATCCACACCCCGCAGATGGTTCTCCGTGATGCCGAATTCGACTATGTGATTTTTCCCCACACCGTCCAACGGACGTATGGCTTGGGTTGGGTGATCTACGATCACCGGGGCGAAAAAATCTTGGCCCACGGCGGGGCCTTGGATGGCTTTCGCTGTCATGTGGCTCTGGCTCCGAAGAAGAAGCTGGCCGTGGGAGTTTTGGCCAATCTCGATCAAACGCCAGCCTGTGCGGCTTTGTGTGCCCGATTGCTCGATCGTCTGTTGCAGCGTGACCCAGAGGATTGGAACAGCCGCTTCCATACTTTGTTACAACGCCTCCGCAAAGCGCGCCGAGACTTATTTGAGTCGGAGTTAGCCAAGGCCCAAAAGGGCAAGCCGCTGCCCCCGGAGCCTTACGTCGGGGAATATCGCCATGAGGTCTACGGCGTGGCGCGCATTCGGCTGAAAGAGGGAGAGTTACGCTTTCGCTGGCGTGAGGAGGAGGGTCGGCTGGAACCATTGGGAGCGGGGACGTTTTTGTTTCGTGGTGATACGCTGGGATTGTCGATTGTGACCTTTTGTGAGCGAAGGTCGTTCACGATTTCCACCATCCCTGGTGTGGTCTTTCTGCGAGGTGCCTCATGATTTGGCTTCTTTGCGCTGTGATGGCGGCGGCCGAGCCTAAGATGCCGCCCCGTCCAAACATCTTGTGGCTGACGTGTGAGGATATTAGTCCCAACTTGGGATGTTATGACGACAAAGATGCTAATACACCAAATCTCGACGGGTTTGCAAAAACGGGCACACGTTACCTGAACGCTTTCTCGGTCGCCGGAGTCTGTGCCCCGAGTCGCTCGGCGTTGATTATGGGGATGTATCCCACGACGATCGGCACCCATTTCATGCGCTGCAAAGCCCCACTTCCTGCTGAGCTGACTACCTTCACCAAGTATCTGCGCGAGGCAGGCTACTACTGTACCAACAATGTCAAGCAAGATTATAACTTGGCCAACACCCCCAAGGAGGCTTGGGATGAATCGAGCACCAAAGCCCACTGGAAAAATCGCGGCAAGAATCAGCCGTTCTTTGCGGTCTTCAACAACACAGTGACACACGAGAGTCAAATTCGTGCCAGCGAGGAGCAGCACAAGAAAAACACGGCCAAACTGACGGAGGAACAACGGCACGACTACAAAAAAGTATTTTTGCCACCTTTCCATCCTAACTCAGTATTTGCTCGTCAAGATTGGGCACGTTATCATGATCTCATCAGTGCAATGGATCATTGGTTCGGCGAAAAACTCAAAGAACTCGACGAAGCCGGCTTGGCCGACGACACCATCGTTTTTTTCTTTTCGGATCATGGCGTCGGCCTGCCACGCGGCAAACGCTGGCTGTACGACACCGGGATGCGAGTGCCTCTGATTATCCGTGTGGGCCGACGCTACGCCGATTATCGGCCAACCAAGCCCGGAGAGACAACCGATCGACTAGTGAGCTTTGTCGATTTTGGGCCGACAGTGTTGAGGCTGGCCGGGGTCGAGATTCCCGCAACCATGCAGGGGCAAACGTTTCTGGACAAGGTTCCGCCCCCCGAGCGAGAGGCTGTGTATGGCATCCGCGATCGAATGGATGAACGAATTGACACTACCCGGGCCGTGCGGGACAAACGATTCAAATACATCCGCAATTATCAATGGTTTCGCCCCTGGGCCCAACCGATTGCTTACATGGAACAGATGCCTACCATGAAAGCCTATCGCTCCTTTGCTCAGAAAAAAATGCTCAGCCGCGAGGCCGCTCTGTGGATGGCTCCGACCAAACCTTACGAGGAACTATACGACCTCCAGACGGATCCCTTTGAGCTGAAAAACCTTGCTGACGATCCTCGCTACACGCGGGAGTTAGACCGGCTAAGGGCGTTGCATCAGCGTTGGTACCGCGAAACCCGCGATCTCGGTTTGATCCCCGAGTCGATCCTCTATGAGCGCGCTCGCGGCCGTACTCCCTACGAGGTAGGCAAGGACGAACGCCTGGCCAATGGTTTGGAGCTACGCTTGGCCGTCGATCAGATCACCCCTAACACGCCATTGGAGCGCCTCCGCAAGCTGCTGGCTAGCGAAGACGCCGCGCTGCGCTGGTGGGGAGTGACGGCGATCGGGGTGTTGGGCTTCAGCGATGCCCAGAAAGAGCTAAGGGAGTTGCTCAAGGATCGCTCGGCCAGTGTGCGTGTAGCGGCGGCATTGGCGTTGCATCAGATCGGCGAGGAAATGCAAGTGTTGCAAACTCTGCAAGAGGGGCTTCAGGATGCCAACCCCTGGGTGCGTCACGAAGCTGCTTTGGCCCTGGATGAACTGGGAGAGAAAGCGGCCCCTGCCTTAGAGGCAATCCGAGCAGCAAAAGCAGATAAAAATGAATATGTGGTTCGAGTGATTCAAAGTATCTTGGATCGCTTGGAGCCTAAAGAGGGTAAGCATCCCCAGAAGGATGCCAAGTAATAAAGAAGAAGGGCGAGTCGGATCCGACTCGCCCTCGTGAGCCAGCTTTGTCAGATGGCCCCTTTAGCTATCGCGACCACCGAAACCGTCCCCTGGATTACCAGGATTAATCGGGGTGGTTGGTTGTTTATTCGCTGATTTTTCGACTTCCTTGATACGAGCACGGATGGCATTGACCCGCTCGACTCGTTCTTTGTCCTCGGCATCCAAGGCTCCTTCGAGCAGAACCAGCCGACCATCTGGGTTGAGAATCAACGCATTCGCATGGAAATCATCACTCACCTTGGCCGATTCGATCTTTTCCTCCGTCCGGCTAGTGATGTAGTCGTAGGTGGTGCGGCCGCGTTGGAAATCGACTAGGATCGGCTCCGGCTGAGGCCCAGGTGCCTTGTATCCAAAGTGGACCTCGATGCCGTCGAGTTTTTTGTGATCCTTGGGAAATTGGAACGACTCGCGCGTGTAGCTCCACACCGGCACCTTGACGCGTTCGGTGCGGCCAACGTACTCGCCGCGAAAAACAGGGATACGCTCGGCCATTGTCCACTCACCAACAATCAGATCCGCGCCGTTGCTCAGCTTGGTGTTGCGTAGCCACAGATGCGACTGCATGACGAGCATGTTCGGCTTGATCTCGGAGCGAGCATAGGGGCCTTCGTAGCGGGCTCGTGGGTTTTCCGCTAGCTCGATGGCCTTTTGATCCACGGCGTAGAAATAGAGTTCCGGTTCGAGGCGTACCTTGATGGGGATGGTAGACCATTCCGAGGTCAACTCGGGTAAGGCCTCATAACGAGGGCTGGCGACATCTTTGCGGCCACGGTTGGGGTTGGCCATCACGATCCGCATGCGGTACTCGTAGGAACGTCCGGGGGCGACGTTGACATCGACAATGCGGACCAAGCAATGCTCCGGCAAGTTGATTTCTTGCTGTTGCGTGGTGCCCGAACCGGGGCCGGTGGGATAGCCGGGCCCAGGAGGTGAGCCGGGAACCCCTGGACTGCCGTAGCCGGGACCAGGCATACCAGGACCGCCGGGGATGCCGGGACCGCCGGGGCCTGGCATTCCAGGGCCTGGCATTCCAGGGCCAGGCATGCCAGGTTCCATGGCTCCTGCAGGCGGGGCTTGCGTATTAAACGGATCAAAATTATCCCCGCTATCAAAGCGTGAAGGCTTGGCTACCTGAGTGATGGGCTTTTCCTTGAGTTTTTCCAAGGTGGCCACGATGTTTTTCAGTTTCATCTCGACGGCGGGATACTGGGCCTTGTCGTCCTTGGCGGCACCAGGCTGTTTAGGTTGGGTCGGTTGACCGGGAATCAAACCGCCTCCCGGACGGATCCGGTCTTCCTCGTCGGGGATGCCAGGACCACCAGGACCAGGCATGGTGGCACCCGTGCTAAGTGACGCATATTCGTCGCTACGAAACTGCTTGAGCCGAGGCATCACCAAACCACTAAACATCAGTTGTGTATATTCACCCGATTCGGGCTCGGTTTCCTTGCCAGCCGCGGCAAACAGCATGCGGTAAGGAGCGTTGGGTCCCTTAAGATCCTGAAGAACCCAATTGCCTACCGGGTTGCCATCTGCATCGAGTTCACGGCGTTCGACATCAACGCGGAGAAAGCGGAAGGAGTTCAAGACGGGATTGGTCTGTTCGGCCGAGCCTTCCGAAAGCACTTCGAGCGGGGAGCGAAGATTGAGCTTGGCCTGGAACTCTTCGATCTGTTTTTTGTAGGGGAAACTAGCGGCGATCACGACGACGCGTTCGGGGCGGATCTGGATGGCCGGAACAAGGTTATTTTTCTTTTCCAGGTCATCCACCTTGATGGGAACCACCTTTTTGGGTTTGCGTTCGCCGAGCATCGATTGATCCGGGCCGGAGCCGAAGTAGCCCGGCCCACCGGGCATCCCCGGCCCACCAGGAATGCCACCGGGCATGCCAGGGCCAGCGGGCATACCGGGACCGCCGGGCATACCGGGACCGCCGGGCATACCGGGACCGCCGGGCATGCCGGGATTGAAGCCACCCGCGGGCACGCCTAGGCCGCCTCGGAAACGGTTACGAAAGCCTTTGAAATTGAGCTTCTTCCCCGTGGTGTCGGAGTTATCCACCTCCAAACAGTAAATCGTGCTCAGGTCGCGGCTGAGAATGTAGCTCTTGACTTGGATGCGGCCAACCTCAGCCACGGCCTCATCGATGGTGAAAATCGAGGGGACGCGTCGGCCGATACCTGCCGTGGCAGTTACATCAGGGATGAGTGAAGCCAACATATACTGATCCGACTTCACCTCGCTAGTGTCCAAGGTTAGACGACGGGTCTTGCCATCGCTGGGCGGCAAATGTTCCTCACGCGGCTGAGCCGTAGCCATCTGTTGCTGGACCGAGCGGGCCTTTTCTTCCAACAACTTGGCTTTGCCGTCGGGACTCTCCGCGAGGAAGCCCGAGCCTGGCATGAAGAGATACGACATGACAAGCAAGGCACAGATCGCCCCCGTCAGCCCCAGGCCCACTTTATCGCCGTACTGCATGAGCAACGCCATGAAGTCGGCCGAGGAGCCGGATTTGGAAGCGGCTTTCGGTTTGGCTGCCGGTTTCGAGGCAGGTGCTTTTGCCATAATCGAAAAACTCCACGAGTAAGCATGTAAGGAAAAAGAAGGTCGATGTTTCTCTCGCCAACGCTCTACGGGTTGCTGGCCTCGGCAGGAGGAGCCGGCGGATAGCGTTCGTAGAGGGTGGCAATGCCGTAAACCGTCAGTTCGACGAGTTTAGCGTTATCTTGAACGATGGAGGTGGTTTCCGTGGGGCGAGAGAGGCTGCCACTGCCCAAGCCAGCACCGGAGTAGTCGTCGCCTGGACGCCAACCAACGCCGCCGGTGTACAGCCCCGAGCCAGGCCGCCCCAAGAGCGGTAACCCGGGCGGGCGGGAACCGATCGGTGCCCCGGGGCCGGGACGGATGCGATCTTCTTCGTCACCGATGTCGCCTGGGCCTGCACCGGGGTAGCTTCCAGGCGGGTAACCCGGCGTGCTTCCCGAGCCGCCCCGACTACCCGGACGTGGTGGGGTTGGTACATGGTGGAAACAAACTTGCGTGATTTGAATGCGGAGCGGCGAGTTGCTTACCGCACCGAGAAAATCATGAATGTGACTTTGATCAATCAATATCCGCATACCGATCGGCAGGTGTCGGCATTGTTTGGTGATGTGCATGTAGCGATGCCGAGCAATGCCAGTGACCGGGGTGGCATCGAGCGTGGCCGGACTACTTCCAAAACCTGTACCAGGCATCATGCCGGGTCCACCGGGCATCGCTCCTCGCCCACCGGGCATCGCTCCGGGGCCACCTGCAACCGCCCCTGGACCTCCGGTAGCCGAGCTATCGGTGGTGGCACTATCTGGGTTTTCGGGCACGGGATCGAGTTTTTTCAGTTCTTCGTTAATCTTCAGGCCCCAGGTCACGGTGCGATGCGAGTGCAACGCGACTTCGAGGGCATCGATTTGACGGATGGGCGAGGTTTCCCATTCCAGCACCTGCTGCACCTCCAGGGCAAATTTGGGATCCTTGCCCGAGACGGCGGCCACGACGTTCACAGGGCTGAGATCATAATCGACGCCGAGCTTGGCGACTTGTTCGTAGGCCAACGGCTCACCGGCGATGCGAATAACGCGAGAGGCCCCGCCGGGATGATAGAAGCGGAAAGGGACACCGGGGCTGCCGGGCGGGCTGGTACGGCTGGCGAGATACTGGGTTTTCTGAGTGCGGTTGATATTTTTGATGGTGCTTTCGGCACTGATGAACAACCCGGGGCGTTCTTTGTTTTTGACAAAAAGCAGATCGAGTTCCCAGTTGGCATTGCGATACACACGCCGCGCCTCGACTCCCTCGGGTAACTTGGCTTTGGGATCGACGCGTTGGGCGGTGATGTTTTGGAACTGTGAGACTTTATTCAGGGTATCCAGCACAATGTAGAGCATCTCGCGGCGGACCCAGAAATCTTCCTGCGCCAGCCAAATCTCTTCCCGCGTCGGTGCTTTGTTGGGGTTCCAAACTTGCATCGGGAAGACCACTTCAAAGCTCGGCGAGAAGGTCACCGGATTGACCAACTGATCCAGGCCGGCAAACTGCGTCTTGTATTCGTCGTTGCGAAAGGAGGTGCGTCGCTCCAGGTCATCTTCCTCGCGGGTGCCGAGTTTGTCGCTGGGATAGTTCGGCTTTTTCACCATGTTGATGGGCCAAGTGTACATCTCCTTTTGTTTCTGCCAGCCGGCTTCCCAGACCTTATCTTTGTGGGCCGAGGCTTCCTCTTTGTATTTGTTCCAGGGAGCATTAAATTTTTCGTTCTTGGGGTCGCGAACGCCCTCGATCTTGCCTTTGGCTGTCTCCCAATTTTTCTTGGGGGTGTCATCGGAGGCCAGCAACACAAACAAAAGGGTGATGAACCAGCCAACGAAGAACACACCGAGCAAGATCCAGAAAAGGTTTTTTTTCAGGGCATCTTTATCTGCTTTAGCAGCCATGAGGATAAACACTCCACGCAGGATGAAATCGCTGAAAGAATCGCCCCTCGTCGGAGCGTCGCTTCTTGAGCTTTATTTAGAGCCGGGGTTGCCAGGGCCGAATCCGGGCACGCCAGGACCATAGGGTGCGCCGGGATAGCCAGGTACGCCGGACTGTCCCCCGGCCATACGAGGAATGCCACCGCCTGGGGAGCCTTCGCCTGCGGGACCGCGCAGAGTATCCGAGGGGGTTGGCTCGCGCCAGATGAGAAAGACAACAAACTCGGTGCGTTCATGGTTGCCGGGGTTATTCACCTTGGGTTGTGTGCCACCAGGCATGCCGGGTCCTCCGGGGATACCGGGAATGCCAGGAGTGCCGGGAATACTGGGCATGCCCACACCGCCGGGCATTCCGGGGCCACCGGGCAAGCCGCCCATCAGACCACCACTGGCAACGCTACCCGAACCACGCGAGGCCAAGGAACGCCAACCGGAGCGGCTGGGTTTGGCAGCCTCGCCAACACCTGTGCCTCCTGCATCTCCAGGGCCGCTCCCAGGCCCACCCGCAGGACTGCCCCCCATCGCGGGACTGCCTGCTGGCATCGGGCCACCGCCGGGTCGGCCGCCTGGACCAGCATTGCCTCGGTCGTCATCATCGGCGATGCCACCGATGCCGCCCAAGCCACCATAGCCTCCACCGGCCCCACCCAGCAGGGCTGCCACTTGGCTAGCACTGATGATCTCAAAACCGCTCTGCGTGTCGGGCGTTTTCCGCACTGCGTAGCGGTAGAGCAGGGCATGGCTAATACGACCGATCACCGGTTGCTTCACCGCCTCAAAATCGGCCACTTCTGCACCAGCCGCTGCGCCTGCGGCCGGTGTGCCTGAGGCGGGAGTGCCCGAGGCGGGGCTGCCTGCCGGCGGCGTTTCGCTGGTCCCAGCTTTCTTGATCCCCAATCGGGAGATGTTTTCCAACAACAGGTTGCGTACGGCCGATTCTTTGCCGTGATGGAAGGTGAAGCCGCTAATCTCGATGACCCAGCCTTTGCCCTCGGGGGGTTGATCGAACTGCTCCGTGGGCCGCACATCCGCTTTGTCTTTGTTTTTCGAGGCAGCAGTCCAGAAGGCTTTCAGGTCATCGCAATAACGGCAATCGATGGCCTGAATGTTGAACTGAATCCGATCGTCGATGCCCGGGGGTAGCGGGTCGGCATTGGGGTCTTCAATGGGTTTAGGCGGATTCTTGGCATACTTGAGCATTTCCTCATAAGCCATCTTGCCGCTGTACACCGTTTGACCCGCACGCGGTCGAGGCATCTCGTCCCAATAGCGCTGACGATACGAGGGTGGCAGATTCTTGCCGTCGGGCTGGGGAATGGCATCGGCGAGGAATTTGGTCAGATGCAGCCAATTTTCTCGCTCGAATTGGCCCGCTACAATCGCCTTGACCGCCTCATCTTCGGCCAAGGCCGCCGACTTGGCCGCCTCGAACGCCGAGTTGGCCTTGGCGACTTGGTCGGCAGCTTGATTGGCTTTGTTGATGGCATCGGCGACTTGAGGGGCACCGTAGGTTCGCGAGGAGAGAGACAGACCGAAGAGGGAAGCACCCAAGCCGACCAGCAACAAGGCTGCCGCCGCCACGGCTGCGGGTTTCTTGGCGCGAATGAGGCGTTCCTGAGTGAGCTCCGGCGGCAGCAAGTTAGTATAAAGGCGTGCCTTGTTGAGTCCTTGCAGGGCCAGACCGTAGGCAACGCCGAAGCTTAGGATATTTTCATTGAAGATGGGCGAGTTGACCACGTCGTCGCCCACCAGGCGTTCCATGGCAGTGACCTTGCGTACTTCCAGTTGCAGCTTTTCGGCAAGATAGCGTTGCAGGCCGGGCAGACGGAAGGCATTGCCCAGGCCGACCATGTATTCGATCTGGGCATCGCGGTGGGTGTTGGTGAAGAAGTTCAGCGAGCGTTGCACCTCGCCCACAAAATCGGTCAGGATCGGCTTGAGCGAGGCCAGGATCTTCTTCAACTCCGCGGGGTCGGTCTTGGTGGCATGGCGTTTGGTGTGTTCCGCCTTGGCAAAAGTGAGTTTGAGATCCTTCGTCAAGGCCCGCGTGAAATGATTGCCTCCTACGGGAATCGGCCGTTGCCAGATGATCTTGCCTCCATCGGTACAGACGAGATTGCTGGTGTCGGTGCCGATGTCCAAACCGACAGCACACTTTTTGGAGCCGTCCGGCGGGGTATTGGCATCTTTGCCCAGCAGATCGAAGGCGATGTAGTTACACAAGGCCAGAGGGGCCATCTGAATAAAATGTACTTCGATGCCGACGGAGCTGAAATAGTGCAGATACCGGTTGATCATGTCGCGTTTCATGGCAAACAGACCAATTTCGGTTTCCAGAGCCAGGCCGTCGATCACCTCACCCGAGCCGAGCTTCTGGTAGCTCCAAACGACTTCATCCAGATTAAACGGAATCTGCTGTTTGGCCTCGAACTTGACGATGTCAGCGATTTTTTTCTCTTCGACGGGTGGTAATTTGACAAAGCGTGCGAGACCGGCCTGACCCGGGACGGACACAGCCACCAGGTCGCCTTTGAGGCTGTTTCGCGACAAGAATTGCGTTAGTGCTTCGCGGATCAGCTGCTCGGGGTCGGCATCGGGCTGGGACAGATTTTTTGGGTATTCGATGAAATCGAACGCCGTCGCTGTCAGCACTTCTTCGCCTGCTTCGTTCTTGACCATCTGCAAACGCAGTGCTTTGAGGGCCGATTGCCCCAAATCCATGCCCCAGATGCCTGGTGCCGCTTTTGCCATGATTTTACCTCTCGCGTGAAAAAGACATGAGAGCCGATTCGATCAAGCTATCAGTGAACCAACCCTCGTGTCAACCACTGCCTCTGTGCTAGCTAACACCTTACTAGGCCAAGTGTTGGTGTGGCGCGAGAAATTCCCCGCTCGCAAGCTCAGCGATTTTCCGCGTCTTTCGGGTTGGTCGGCATTAGCAGAGCAAAATCAGGACGGGCTTAGAGCGAACTATCTGATGCACAGGGTGCAGAGTCCTCGTGGCTCTGCGTCTGTCGCCTGGTTCGGTTTTTCCTCCCCGAAAGGAGTTTCACCGTGTGGAAGCAGATTTTTGTCGGTCTGGCCATCGCCTCGGCTGCGGTGATGGTCGTCAAGTCCACCTGGGCCGGTAGCCACCTTCGGCTCGCGTGGCACAAGTGGAGCCAAGCGGCCAAGCAGGCGGTGCCGCTGGAATGCGAATTAGAACGACTGCAAATGGAGATCAAGCAACTGGCTCAACACGACGAGCGATTTCTGGACAAGCTGGCCCGTCAAGCGCAAGCGGTCAAAAAGCTGCAAGCCAGCGTCGAACAACTGCAGTCGCAAACGCACAAGCGTCAGCAAGAGATCAAGGCCCTGCATGAGAGCCTGATCGGCAACGAAACCCAGGTCGTCTATCAGGGCCAACGCTATCCGCGGGCCGAGCTGGAGGAACAACTGAAACTCGATTTTTTGGCCCTGGAAGCCGACGAGAAGATCTTGGAGAATCGAATCAAACATCTGCAAGAAATGAAAAAAAGTTTGCACCTCAATCAACAACGTTGGAAGCAGGCCCAACTGCATCGCGAACGGCTAGCGGCCGAACTCCAACGCCTGGAGACGACCCTGGTCGTTGAGCGTCGGCTGCAAAAAGACAGGAGGAACTCGCTGGAAGAAGACCCGTATCGTAAATTGGAGAGCGAGATCGAAGCGTTTCGCGAGGAGGTCGAACTACTCAAAACCAAACGCGAATTAGCCGGCCAGCATGACGAAGGCCCCCTCCGCGCCAGCCAACGGCAACGCCAAGAGGAACAAGAATGGCGGCAACGGTTGGCCCAACGCTTGGCAGGGCCACAACCCTAAGCCGGAGTGATCTCGCAGCGAACTGCTATGTAGCAGACTGCCCAAGGAGTAAACCTCGAGGAGTTTCTATGTTCGGCTTCACTTGGCTGACGTTGAACCAGATTCGCGAGGCGATCAAGCACGGTCGCCTCGAAGAAGCTGCCCAGCTCTTGCAAAGCCCAGCGATCCGGCAGCATCGTCAAGCTGGTGAACTGATCAAGCAGTTGGCCCGAGCTTTTGTCGAACAAGGCGAACGTGCCCTGGCGCAGGAAGAAACCGAACGCGCCTGGGACTGCCTTCAATCCGCCCAACGCCTTGGCTTGGCCGATAAAGCCTATGACAAACTTCGCCGCGATCTGATCTCTTTCGAAATGGCCCAACTGCGGGCCTTGCTCTCGGCCGGTGAACTGAGTCGGGCCGATGCTCTACGTTTGCAATTGCGTGGCCGAGAGGTCCGTTCGCCGGAATTACTCATTTTAGAGGAGGGATTGCAAGCCTGGTTGCGAGCGGTCGAGTGGGCCGATCAGGGCGAATTTACCCTCGCCTTGGAAGCGCTTGAACGCACTCGCAAATTGTTAGGTGTCAACCAGCACCTCGAAGCACAAGCTCTGCACTGGGCCGAAGCACGCGCGGCCCTGCCGGAGTTGCTGGCGTGCTTGCAACAGGCGGCCAGCTGCGAACGCTGGGCCGAGGTGGTCGAACGGGCAGAAGAAGTCTTAGCCTTGGCCCCTCATCATGCCGAAGCACGCGCCTTGCGGGCTCGGGCTTGGCGTTGCACCGAACCGTCCACCCATTCCTTGGCCACCTCCAGTGACGTTTCGGTCGCCGACACTCTCCGACACGAAGCCCCGGGGCCACGCTTCTTCTTGTGGATTGATGGGGTAGGCGGCTATCTCGTGTGCCTCTCCCCTCACCTGACACTCGGTCAGGCCGGGCCTCAGTCGCGTGTCGATATTCCCCTCATTGCTGATCTTTCCCGGCTGCATCTGAGCATCCACCGCGACGCCGAGGGTTACAGCCTGGATGCGATTCGCCCCGTGCTAGTCAATGGCAACTCGGTTAGCCGTAGTCCTTTGCAAGACAACGATGTGCTGACCCTCGGTCGCGGTTGCCGCTTGCGTTTCCGATTACCGGTGGTTGGCAATAACACCGCACGACTCGATATCCTCAGTGGGCATCGCTTGCCAGCGGGGCTGGATGGGGTTGTGTGTATGGCGGAAACCGTTTTGCTGAGCGACAGCCAAGGTCATGTTGCCCTGGAGAGCGGAGGAGAAACAGCGATTCTATTCCGCCACAAAGAAGGCTTGGGTTTGCGGTATGAGCATCCGTTTCAGCTTAATGGCCAACGCGAACAAGGCCGGGTCCTCTTGCCCGCCAAGGCCGTGGTCATCGCCGAACAGTTTAGTTTTGCCATCGAACCAGCAGCATAGAAGAGAGGAAGATCAAGCATGCGTTTTACCTATCGCATGGGAGAACAACCGCTTCCCGGGTTCACGATCAAGCGTGGCATCGGCCGTGGCGGCTTCGGCGAAGTCTATTTGGCCCTGAGCGAAGGGGGCAAAGAGGTCGCCCTGAAACGGTTGCACGGCGACCCTCGGGCCGAACTGCGGGGGGTGACGCAGTGCCTGAATCTAAAACATCCCCACTTGGTCTGGCTGTATGATCTGCGTGTCGATGGCCAAGGCCATCACTGGGTGGTGATGGAGTATATTGCTGGTACCACTTTGGCGGCTTATTTGCGCACGCATCCCAAGGGGTTGCCCAGCGAAGAAGTGCGACGCTTCGCTTTAGAAATTTTAGAAGCCGTCGAGTATCTGCATCACTGTGGGGTCGTCCATCGCGATCTCAAACCGGCCAACATCTTTTTAGAAAATGGCCAGATCAAAATTGGCGACCATGGCCTGGCCAAGGGAATCGGGCCAAACCAATCGGCCGCACAAACCGCGTCGGTAGGCACGATCCACTACATGGCTCCTGAGATTTCCAAGGGGAATTATACCTGCCAGATCGACCTCTATGCCATCGGAATTATTCTTTATGAGATGCTCTGTGGGGATGTGCCTTTTCGAGGGGATAGTTATGGGGAGATCCTCATCAAGCATCTGACCGCGGCCCCGGATCTGCGGCCCATACCGCCCCAGTGGCATGCCATCGTCAGCAAGGCGTTGGCCAAGAACTCCCAAGATCGCTACGCCAATGCCTCGGAGATGGCGTTGGCGATTCGGCAGCTCGGCGAGCCAAAATCGGACGTGCCGAAGGACGCAGCGACCGAGAATCCAAAGCAGAAACCACCACCTCCCGTGCCGCTTGGTCGCACCTCCTCACTGTGGTTGGGTGTGCTAGAGCTATGCTGGTCGTTTGTGTTGGCTGCCCTGTGGACCGGACTGGGGACGTTGCTGGCGGCCGCGATTGGCGGAGATGGCTTAGCCAGCTTTTTCTACACGACGCTCTTGGGTTGCTGGGCCATGTTGCTGCTGTCACGCTTCTGGCACAGCCCCCATCTGCCCGAGAGCAGCATCGCCGGTTGGAGCCTGAGCGCGGCGATCGTGGGGGCCTTGGTTGGTTTGGCCGCTTTGTGGATTGATGGCCACAACTTCTTGGATTCGTCCGTTTCGCCTCAGTGGGTGGAGGCGCACTACATCAGTTACTATGCCTTTGTTTTCTTCTTCCTGCGTTGGTGGGATTTTACGGCCCGGCAGCGGCTGAGCCGCTTCCAGCTGGCTCCCGTGGTATATGCCGGTGTCGTTGCATCCGTGTTGCTGTTGTTGGCCCGGCCGGCTCATCCACATAGCTATTTCTTGGCAGTGGCCATTGTGGTGGCAGTGACGACGATCGTGCAGCTAGCTAGTCCGTGGGAACCTCCGTCGGGTTTGCTAGGGATCAGCCCGACGCGTGACCGCCTTCGTTATGCCTAGGAGCAGATCCATGCGATCTTTTGTTCTCTTAGGGTTGGTGTGGTTGTTCAATGGCGTCAGCGAAGCGGCGGAGCCGTCGATTGCCAAGTCAGCGCTGGGTAGTCCTGTGACGGTGGAAGGTTTCGGTAGCACAGCGGAGGAGGCGCGCAACAACGCCTTGCGTCACTTGGTCGAGCAGCTACAAGCAAAGCACAGAGTCTCTTTGGACTTGGTAATGCTCGAGCGTCATGGACGGCTGCAATTTAGCGAGGCGGAGCGTAAGCCAGACCTGCTTGAATTGGTACCCTGGCGAGTGCAGTTGACCTTCACCCCCACCCGCGAATGGCTGCAAGCCCTGGAGAACCTCCAACGAGAACAGCGAGCCCAGGAACGGCAATGGTGGCTGGGGCGGATTATTGCTTGTTTGGTGCTGGTTTTTGCCGTGCTGGCAGGGTATCTTCAACTAGAGGAGTGGACACGCGGCTTTGCGACGCGCTGGTTGCGTGCCCTCGCCCTAAGCGTTCTCTTGCTCGGGGTATTCCTTCTCTGGTGGGTGAGATGAGGCCATGTCGAGCGAAAGCGATCGGCTGCTGATTCAGGAGATACGCAGCGGCAAACAAGAAGCCTGGACTACGCTCATGAATCGTTTTCGTGGGCGACTTTTTGCCTTCGCCTATCGTCGCTTGCAAGATCGTACCACCAGTGAAGATGTCGTCCAGGATACTTTTCTCGGCTTCTGGCGAAGCCTGCCGAATTTCGATGAGAAACGCTCCCTGGAATCGTATTTGTTCTCGATTGCTTCCAATCAAATCATCAACCATCATCGCAAAAATGGCAGAAGTCCATTGTATGGAGCCGACACCCATCCGGAGGGGTTGAGCGAGCAGGTGGCCTCGGATCGCACGGTTTCGTCGCATGCACGAAGCGATGAACGTAGGCAGATCGAGGAGCACGCCCTAGCGGAGAATCTGCGGCAGTTGATCCGGCACTGGAAAGAAAAGGGGGATTGGACACGCCTGAAGGTGATGGAGTTGCTGTGGGTCAAGGGCGTGCCCAACTGCGAGGTTGCCCAGTTGCTCTCGCTCAGCGAACAACAGGTCGCTAATTTTCGCTTTGCCGCCACACGCAAATTGGCGGAGATGATCCGCACCGCGGGACTCTCGGCGGATGTGTTTCCGGAGTTGTACCATACCGCCGAAGATGAAGGACAGGCGACTCCATAATCTATGCTCCCCTCTCTATTCCCTTCCCTTCACACTTGAGGAAAAAAGCGATCGCTTCGTTTGCCTGCTGAAAGCAGAGCAGACGAAGCGATCGAAACCTTGGGTTCAAAGCAAGTGGGTTGTCAGTCGTCTCTTCTTTGCTCTTTCAGCCGCGAGAGTCGCTCGGCAGCCACTCGCAAGGCTTCCTCGGCGCGGCGAATCTCGTCCTCGTTGGCTGGCTCTGTCACCTGAGGCTCGCCAGGATCAGGTGTCCCTTGCGGTACGTCCGAGCCAGCCGTGGGATTCGACTGCGGTAGCTGTTGCGGATCGTCGAAACCGGGCACTTGGGGTTGCTCCGCAGGTGGTTGCGTTCCTGGATCGGACAGCGTGGGGATGTTCGTCACCGGAGGATTGGCCACCGTCACAGGCGGGATGGTGTGGATGTAGGTCACCGGATAGAAGCATACGTGCGTCGCATGCCAATAATACCAGCAGCAGCACGAAGGACACCAGTAACACCAGGCCCGACAAGGCCCCCAGTAACAGCAGTGCGTCCAGTGCCGATGGCCCAAGCCGCGATAGATATAGCCATCGCCGAACCGCACCCCTTTATTTCTGGCGTAGGTGAACGTCGGCCGCTGAATCGGCGACATGCCTCCCCGTCCAGGCTGGCTTAGTTTGGTGAGGTCGGGCAGTTTGGTCACCGTTTTAGGAATCACCTTACCCACCTGGCCGGACAAGGGCGTCTTGCCGAGCCCACCTAACGGGCCTGTTTTCTGCGTACCTGGGCCATTCGGCTGTGTCCGTGCGGGCAGGGTCCTGCTGCTAGTCGGCGTTCCGCTGGGAACGGTTTTACCGCTAATTGATGAACCGCTAGGCACGGTCTTGGTGCTAACAGGCGGTTTGCTAGGCACGGTCTTGGTGCTAGGCACGGTCTTGGTGCTAGGCACGGTCTTGGTGCTAGGCACGGTCTTGGTGCTTACAGGTGGAACAGAGGGCACCGTTTTGACTGGTGAGTGTCCGATCGCTGGACTGGGACGGACACTGCCTGATCCAACCTGCCCAACCTTGGGTCCAAAGCTGGGACTGGGGCTAGCAGTACTGGGACGGCCAGCCGAGCCACGACCCGGGTTGGCTTCGGCTATCAGGGCCAAACTCGTAAAAGCGACGAGGGCAAAAGCCAAGCGTTTCATGACGAAGTACCTTTCGAGGTTTTTCAGGGATGTTTGTCTCTCACCGTCCTCTTGTTGGCTCCGTTCTCGCCCTTGTGACATAGAGAGGAATTTTTTTGCGAATGGTCGCTCTCAAGGAAGAAACAGGGTTCTTCTGTTCGGTGCCGAGGTTACATGAACCCCATTCGTTGCGGAGGCTCGCATGACGCACACCGGTGATACGCGACTCAATCAAATCACGACCTTGTGGACAGAGCTTCGCGTCGCTCACAACGACGCCGACGCTCGCCAACAGCATGCTCGCGAACGTTTGTTGGATCGTTACAGCGGTGCCATCTATCGTTATCTGCTCAAATCCTTGGGCGATGCCGAAGCCGCTCATGACCTGCATCAGGAATTTGTGGTGCGCTTTCTTAGTGGTCGTCTCAAAGGAGCCGACCCACAGCAAGGACGCTTCCGTGAATATCTTAAAGGCGTGCTGTACAACCTGATGGCCGAGCATCGCAAACGCTGCCAGCGTCAAGAACGCCAGCCAATCGAGGAACTGCCGGAGCCGGCGGTGCCCTGCGTGCTGCAACAGGAACAAGACGAACTCTTTCGCAAGAGCTGGACACGCGAACTGTTGTCGCGAGCCTGGAGCGATCTGCAACGACGTGAACAGGAGACCGGCCAATGGTTCTACACGGTGTTACGTCACCGCTCGGAACATCCCGAGCAGCGTAGCGCGGAAATGGCCGAGGCTCTCAGCGACAAGCTCAAGCGTCGGATGGAAGCAGCGACTGTGCGGAAGTGGTTGGAACGAGCCCGAGCTGCTTTTAGTAACTATCTGATTGATCAAGTCCTGCACAGCCTAGCGGAGCCGACCCCGGAGGAGATCGCTGAGGAACTAGCGGACTTGGGATTGTTGGAAATGGTCCGCGAAACCCTGGAACGTCGGTTTAGCCGCTTATGACGCAACCGGATAAGACCCCACCCCAGGCGACCCGCCCCGAGCAAACGCAACAAACGGCTGCTCACAACACGACCGCTAGTTCGCCGCCGTTTGTCCAGGCGTTGACGCAGCCGCACACACCGCCCGTGCCCTGGCATCTGGCCCGGATGCCAGCGGTGGGCGAGCGTCTGAGGGATTTTGAGTTGCTCGAAATCTTGGGCAGTGGAGCGTTTGCCCGTGTGTATTTGGCTCGGCAGGTATCGCTCAACCGCTTGGTGGCGCTCAAGGTCACCCGCATCCAGGGGCGTGAAGCTCAAACACTCGCTCGACTGGAGCATCCGTTTATCGTTGCCATTCACAGCGAAGCAACCGACCCCGAGCGGGAACTCCACCTGCTTTGTATGCAGTTTGTGCCGGGAACCACCCTCGAACGAGTGCTAAAACTCTGGCACACACGACCCCTCGAACAACGCAACGGCCAAACCTTTCTGGAATGTCTCGATGCCTGCTCACGGCATGAGGCTCCATTGGATCTGGCTGCCCTACGTGAACGTGAAGAGTTGGCTGGGTTTGATGGCGTGCAAACCGTATGCTGGCTAGGGGCGCGTCTGGCCGAGGCATTAGCCCACGCGCATCAATGTGGGGTATTGCACCGCGACGTTAAACCTGCCAATGTGTTGCTAAATCGCTACGGTCGGCCTTTTCTCGCGGATTTCAACGTCTCGCATCGCAGCGAAGAGAGGAGCGATCGGATCGGTGGCACGCTACCGTATATGGCACCCGAGCATCTGCAGGCGTTTGCGCATCCCGGTGGGGCACCTGTCGATCACCGGGCCGATCTCTTCTCGCTAGGCGTGCTGTTGTATCAGGTGTTCACAGGACATCTACCGTTTCTTTCGTCAAACGAAAAGACACGAGAGATGATCGATGCGTTGATGACAGACCGACAAGCAGGTGCTCCGCCGTTGTCCTTTCATCGGGCCGCGCCGGCTAGTTTGGAACGCATCCTGGCCAAATGCTTGGCTGGCACACCCGAGGCCCGCTACGCTAATGCTGCGGAGTTGGCCAAGGATTTGACCGGCTGCCTGGAGTGGAGAAGCGTCCAGAAGAGCCTCCCCGCCCCCCGGCCTTTGACCCGCTGGGCGTTGCAAGCACCATTTGGGTTTGTGGCTCTGGCGATCCCCATGCCGCATATCCTGGCCACTGGGGTGAACATAACTTATAACGCCACCCGTCTGGAGTTGTCCGACGAGCAACTGCTCTGGTTTCCGCTTCTCGTGCTGATCTACAACTCGCTGGCTTATCCAATCCTGTTGGGCATCTTCCTACGCAAGGTTTGGCTTGTTTATCTCTGCTGGCGTGAGGTCCAACGCGGACACTCACCTGCCAATATCATCCAACGACGCCGCGAAACCCTGCAACTTCCTGCCTGGCTCGCAGGGCTGTCAGCCGTGGGCTGGCTTCCGGGAGGGTTCTTGTTTCCACTGGCTTTGTGGCTACTTGCGCCGCCCGTACAGCCATTGTTGGCTGCTCAATTTTTGGTGTCGTTCACTCTTTCGGGTCTTATTGCCATTACGTATTCAGCTGGATTGATGGAATTGCTCGTCGTTCGCGTGCTGTATCCCTGCTTGTTTGTCGAAACACGCGAGTTCCACACGACAGCCCGCTCGGAACTTCGCCACGTCAGCGGCCGCTTGGCTATGCTCCAGTTTTTCGCGGTGTTGATTCCTATTGCCGGGGTCACCCTGATGCTGAGCGTCGGTCCCGAACATTCCGCCGCTACGCATGAGCAAGCTTTTCGCCTGCTTGTCATTGCTACTTTGGCCGCGGGCATGGTCGGTCTTGGCTTGGCCGTTTATTTGGCTGCAGAAATCCGTGAAACGGTTGGGCGACTCACCGGACAACCTCGTTAGCGACGGACTGGCTTAGTTCCCTTTTCTTTCGGGGTGATGCAGTAGATAAGTCTTGTACCCACCGCTGAGGTTCTCGACGCGATAGCCGTGTTGCAGCAGCAGCCGCGTCGCCAAGTAGCCCCGCTGGCCGACCTGGCAATAGGCGACGATAGGCCGCTCCTTGGGGATCTCGCTGAGGCGGTGGCGTAATTCATCCACGGGGATGTTCACGGCTCCGGGCACATGGCCTTGTTCATATTCCGCTGGCGTGCGAACATCCAGAATCCATGGCGTTTCGCCGCTTGAGGGAAGGGATTCCAGATGCGTTTGCGGATGATCGCCGCGTAACAGGCCAGCCGCCACAAATCCGGCCATGTTGATAGGATCTTTGGCGGAGCCATACTGCGGGGCATAGCACAACTCCATTTCCTCTAGGTCGTAGACGGTCATCTTGGCCTGGATGGCCACGGCCAGTACATCGATGCGTTTATCGACGCCCGCGCCACCGACCACCTGGGCCCCGAGGATGCGGCCCTCCCTAGGATCAAAAAGTAATTTCAGCGACATCGCCTCGGCACCGGGATAGTACGTCGCATGATGTGCGGGATGGATGTATACTTTTCGATACTCTTTTCCCAGCCGACGTAGGGTTTTTTCCGAGGCCCCAGTCATGGCGGCGGTGTAGCCAAAAAAGCCGACAATCGCGGTGCCCTGGGTGCCGCGATAGCGACTGGTACGGCCCAGAGCGTTGTCGGCAGCGAGGCGGCCTTGACGATTGGCCGGTCCAGCAAGGGGCACCTGCACCCGCTCACCGGTGACGAAATCGGTGGTTTCGATGGCATCGCCGACCGCATAGATGTCAGGGTCAGACGTTTGCAGATATTCGTTAACGCGGATGCCACCACGCGGTCCCGTTTCCAACCCCGCCTCGACGGCTAGTTTGTTTTCCGGCCGCACGCCGATTCCCAAGACAACAAGGCCAGCGTCGCGCATCTCGCCGTTGGTCAGACGCACCCGTAGCCCTGCTGGTCCCGGCTCGATGGCCTCAGCAGTTTGGCCGAGCAACAGTTCGATGCCTTTGTCGCGGATGGCTTGGAGCAAAGGCGTGGTCATCTCGGGATCAAAAGGAGCCAAGATTTGCTTGTTGAGGTCGAGTAAGGTGATTTTCACCCCTCGATGCACCATGTTCTCGGCGAGTTCCAGACCGATGAAGCCCGCACCAACGAGTACCGCCTGGGTGATACCGCGATCGACGGCTTGCTTGATGCGATCGGTGTCGGCCAGATTTCGCAGGGTGAAGACATGGGGTAGATCGACCCCCGGAAGGGTCGGGCGGAACGGAGCTGCCCCCGGAGCAAGAATGAGTTTATCATACGATTCGTCATACGTTCTCCCGGTGCAGTGTTCAAGCAACTGCACCTTTTTGGCTGCCCGATCAATGCGCAGCACCTCCGTCTGCGTGCGAACGATCAAGCCAAACCGCTCACGCAGTCGTTGCGGCGTCGTCACCAGCAGTTTGTCCCGCTGGGCGATCACCTCGCCAATGTAGTACGGCAGGCCGCAATTCGCAAAAGAAACATCTGGCCCGCGTTCGATAAGCAGAATCTCGGCCGATTCATCCAAACGTCGAGCCCGGGCAGCAGCCGAGGCTCCCCCGGCCACGCCGCCCACGATGATGAGTTTCATCTGTGTGTTCCTAATAAGAGGAGAAAAAACCGCTCCCTTTAAGGGGAGAGAAAACCACTTCTTCGTGTGTGCAGTTGTTATTTCGCGGGGGAGAAACCAGCCTTGAGCAAGTCGGCGTAGCCGAACTTCAGGGGGCGGACCTCATAGCCCTGTTTTTTGAGCAGGTCGGCGGCTTTGAGGCAACGTCGGCCCGAGGCACAATGGAGATAGAGGACCTTGTCCTTGGGGGCGATTTTGCTGAGCTTCTCGGGGGTCAAGCCTTTGCTCAACTCGCTCAAGGGCAACAGCCGGGCCGCTTCGAGATGGCCCTCGTCCCATTCCACCTGTTCACGGACATCGAGCAAGACGGCTTTATTCTCTTTGAGGGCTTTTTTCACGGTGTCGAGACTGTCGCGGGTATGCTCGGCAGCCTGGACGAAAGAAGCCGCCAGCAGTGTCACCCCAAGAGCCGCCACGCGGTTCCAGGGCATGCGGGCCAGCAGCAACGCCATGCCGCAGGTGTCGGTGACGCCGGCAAAAATCAACCCCGCGCCGACAAAGGCAGCAAGCCCCAGAAAGCCCGGATGGACCAAGTACCCCAAAGCCACGCCGAGCAGGACCAGCAGACCGGCCGCGATGCGTACCTGACGTTCCAGCGACATCACCTTGCGACCGCGTTGTACCTCTAGGCCGCATTGTTCCCAACCCAGTGTGCCGCCTTCGACGTTGACGACATTGTTGAAGCCGGCCGCCAGGAATTTTTCGCAGGCTTGCCGACCACGACTGCCAGAGCGGCAGATGACGTAGAGCGGTTCGTTGGCCGGCAGTTGCCGGGAGTTCATGACGGCGACGGGATCGAGCTGTGAAAGCGGGACATTACGAGCAAAGGAACAACGCAGCTCCTGAAATTCAAACGGTTCGCGCACGTCGATTAGTTCCACGGGTTGGCCAGCCTGGCGCTTTGCTTGCAACTCACGAGGCGAGATGGTGGGGATGGTGGAAGTAGTAGTAGCCATCGGAACCTCCTATTCAAATCGAACACCTAAGACGAAACGACATCAACACGACAGACGCACTGACCTCTTGGGGAGCACAACCTCACTCCGACTCCGACTGCAGCTGATCCTCTGCAAACCGCTTGCGAATGCACCCCAGAAAACCCTCCAGGCACGGGTCTGTGATCCGGTAGTAGACATTGCGGCCGTCACGCTGCGGAGCCAAAAAACCACAACGCTGCATAAGGCGCAGGTGGGCGGAGGCGATATTGCTGGGGATGCCACAAGACTCGGCCAACTCGCCGACGGTGTAACGTTGGCGAAGGAGCAGCTCGACGATGCGGAGGCGATGAGGGTGAGCGAGGATTTTGAGGCACTCCGCAGCCTGAGCAAGGCGATCCAGGTCGAGTAAGGGAGGATGCGTCATGGGTGTAGCCCTCTGTCCTTAAATATATCGTAACCTTGAGACATGTCAAGGTAAAAATCCGCGGCCAAAAAAATTCGCTTCGGGAGGCTTTTTTCTCGCTTGCCTCTCGAAACTTGCTCTCCCTTCCCAAAAAAGCTTTGGGTATAGTCGGCCCACGTTGTACTTTGCATCTTCTCGGGAGGAGCGGTCGTGGCGACCCGCTGGCGTATCCGCCACAAGCTGTTGCTCGGCTTTGGCTTGGTCATGCTGGTCATGACCCTGCTTTTGCTGGGTACCTTGCGTGGCCTGTGGTCTTATCACCTTACCACGATGCGGATTCGCTACGAACTGGATGAACTCCTCCATGCCGAACAGATGCGCAACCTCCTCGCTGACCTCGTCGATCGCGATCAACTGCCACGTTTGGCCGACAACATCGAACGCTTCGGTCAGGAGATGCACAGCTATCGCACCGCCTTGGAAAACCGTCAGCAGGCTTGGAACGATCCTCTCGAAGGGGTCTTTGAACGAGGCAAACTTCAGGATATCGAGAAAGCCTTGGCTACCTTCCGTAATACCGCCGCTGCTTTGCCCCAGGCTCGAGTCGGGGCCAATCGCACCACTGCCGACGAAGAACGTGCTAGCCGCGCTCTGCTGGATTCGCAAGCGAAAGAACTCCTCCGCCATGCCGATGATCTATGTGAACATCTCAAGGACGAACTGAATCGCCGCCTCACCACCGAATCGCGCCGTCACTATCAGATGACCCTGTGGGTGATCGTGCCGGCTAGCCTTGTGGGTAGCTGTATCATGATCGGGCTGATGTGGTCGTTTTATGGCTGGGTGTTCCATCCCATCCGTGACCTGACGGCCGGCGTCGCTCGGGTCAATGCGGGCAATCTGAGTCAGCGCATTGAAGTACGCTCCGGCGATGAAATGGAGGAACTGGGCAAAGCATTCAATCACATGCTCGACCAACTCGAAGGGCTGATGAAAAACCTCGAAGGCCAAGTCCACGAACGCAGCCGTCAATTGGTTCGCAGCGAACGGCTGGCCTCGGTGGGCTTCTTAGCGGCCGGTGTCGCCCACGAGATCAACAACCCGCTGGCCAGTATCGCCTTTTGCTCCGAAGCTCTGGAGGCCCGGTTGGCCGATTTGCCCCGTCATTTGCGGAATCCGGCCCGTGCCGCCGAAGAGCAGGAAACGTTTTTGAAATACTTGAAAATGATTCAGAACGAAGCGTTTCGCTGTAAGAGCATCACGGAACGTTTATTGGAATTTAGCCGCACCGGCGAGCCGCGTCGCGAGCTGACCGAGTTGCGTAGCCTGGTGCAAAGCGTTTTGGATGTCACGCAGCATCTGCCCAATCACAAAGGCAAGCAGATCGTCTTCGAGGTCGCTGCCGGCAAAATCGCCGCTCCGGTCAATGCTCAGGAAATCAAAAGCGTCATCCTCAACCTCGTGGTAAATGCTCTGGAAAGCATGGACGATGGCGGTAAACTGACCATCCGCTTGACGCAAAAAGACGGCTTTGCCGAGCTACGCTTCAGCGACACGGGCTGCGGCATGACACGCGAGGTGCTGGACAATATCTTTGAACCGTTCTTCACCCGCAGTCGCACGGGCAAGGGGACTGGCCTGGGACTGACGATTAGCCATCTGGTGGTGTCGCAACATGGCGGCGAGATCACGGCTCAGAGCGAAGGTCCCGGCCGGGGCAGCACCTTTGTGGTTCGTCTGCCCTTGAAGCTCAGCGAGACAGCTCCAGCAGGCTCCGCAGCAGGGCCGGGGCCGCTCTCGGGCAGTACCGGGAACTCAGCCGCTCAGGCTGCCTTGAACCGAGCGGCATGAAGTCGTACAAGAGGCAGCGACCCAGGGAACGGGTCGCACGATCCGACGGAGCGGAATGATGACCAACTCTCTCTCTGCCACTCGCCCCAACAGCCCCGCCGCTGGCTCGCGCCGCTTGCGTGTGCTGTTCGTCGATGACGAGGCCTCTCTCCGCGAGTTTATGCGCACCGAACTCCCTCGCCTGGGCCACGAAGTCATCGTCGCCGAGGATGGTCGCTCGGCCGTGCAGATTCTCGAACGTGCTACCTTTGATGCTGCCATTCTCGATCTTCGCATGCCGGGGATGTCGGGCCTGGAGGTGTTAGAATTCCTCAAACGCACCGCGCCAGATACCGAAGCCATCGTCATGACCGGCCACGCCAGCATCGAAACCGCCACCATGGCGATGCGGCTGGGCGCGGCCGACTACATGACCAAGCCGTGCAAGCTGGCCGACATCGAGGCCGTGCTGACCCGTATTGCCGAACGCATCGCCTTGAAGAACAAGAATCTGGCCCTGGAAACACGCATTCGCAAGGCCGAGGGGCCCACCGCACTGATCGGCTCGTCGCCGGCCATGGCCCAGGCCCAGCAGTTACTCATGAAATTGGCCCCGACCGATGCTACGGTGTTGATCCTTGGCGAGACCGGCTGTGGCAAAGAGTTGGCGGCCCGCACGCTCTGGCAACATAGCCATCGAGCCTCGGCCCCGTTCATCCCGGTCAACTGCGGAGCCTTCACCGAACAACTCGTCGAAAGCGAACTGTTCGGCCATCGCAAGGGCGCATTCTCCGGTGCCGACAAAGACCACAAGGGCATCTTGGAGGTAGCCGACGGCGGCACGGTGTTCCTGGACGAAGTGGGTGAGTTGCCGCTGAACCTGCAAGTCAAGCTGCTCCGTTTTTTGGAAGCCAAAGAGATTCGCCGGGTCGGGGACTCGGTACCGATCAAGACCGACGTGCGCGTCTTGTGTGCGACGCACCGTGACCTGCGGGCTATGATCCGCGAGGGCACCTTCCGCGAGGATTTGTATTTCCGCATCAACATGTTCGAGGTCCGTTTACCCTCCCTGCGCGAACGTCGGGAGGATATTCCCGAACTGGCTTATCACCTGCTGGCCCGAGCGGCCCGTCGACCGGTCGATCAAGTCATGGGCTTGCTTTCGCCCGAGGTGCTGCGTGCCCTGGAAAACCACGATTGGCCCGGCAACGTCCGTGAACTAGCCAATGCCATGGAACATGCCTGGATTCTCTCCGGTGGCAAACGCATCAGCCCGGAGCATCTGCCGCATCTGGTGCGGCGTGCGACGCCTGCCACGGTGCCCCTAAACGCGTCCACCCATACTCCCGCCAATGCAGCAAAGGCCGCGCCCTCGGCACCGGCTAGCTCCGCGACGGAGCGACGCACTCTCGAAGATGTCGAAATGGAACATCTCCTACGCACCTTGGAGCGGCTCGGGGGCAACAAAACCCTCGCTGCTGCCGAGTTAGGCATCAGCCTGAAAACGCTGTACAACAAGCTCAACAAGCTAGCCGAGCGTCGCGCCGCCAGTTAAACGAGTCGGGCGTCGAGGATCGCCCTGGGCGGGATCGCATGGCTGGGCAAAGGAAAAAACGTTTGCCCGAGTCGCGGCTGGGCGGCAAGCTTGGTCCTCTGCCCAATCACCGGGTGGATCTCTATATCTAGAGGTGCATCCCCGCACAGGAGTTGGAATACGGATGGGCCTCGTCTCCGATCTAAAAATCCTTTATCACGTCGCCTTTGCCTCGATCAAAGGCAACAGCCACCAGGACCGCCTGGAATCGTTTTATGCCGGCCAGGCCGACCACTATGACGACTTTCGGCGACGACTGCTGCACGGACGCGAGGAGATGATGCGGGCCTTGCCGTTGCAGCCGGGCCAAACGCTGCTGGACATGGGTGGTGGTACCGGAGCCAACATCGAAGCCCTGGGCGACACCCTGGCCTCGCTTAAGCAGGTCACCATCGTTGATCTGTGTGGCCCGCTGCTGCAAACAGCCAACAAACGCATCCTCCAACGTGGCTGGAAAAATGTCAGCACCGCTCAGGCCGATGTCACCCTGTATCAGCCGTCCAGTGGTCCCGTCGATGCCCTAACCTTTTCCTACTCGTTGACCATGATACCCGATTGGTTTCGAGCCTTGGAACAAGCCTGGCGTCTGCTGCGGCCCGGGGGAGTGATTGGCGTCGTCGATTTTTACGTCACGCGGAAATGGCCCACGCCAGGGATGAAGCGGCACAACGCCTTTCAACGCTGCTTTTGGCCCTGGTGGTTTGCCATGGATAATGTTTTCTTGTCGCCCGACCATCTGCCCTGGTTGCAAACCCACTTCGAAACCTTGATTCTGGAAGAACGCCTCGGCAAGGTGCCATACATGCTCGGTCTCAAGGCTCCGTATTATCTCTTTGTTGGCCGCAAGCCGAACCTATAATGAGTGAGGAAAACTCCAGCCGCCCTTCCACGCATTGCAAGGCCTCGACATGATTGCACTGCCGACTGTATCCGCCCGTCCGCGCTTGCCCGAGTGGCTCAGGAAGCCTTTGCCGGAAAGCAACGGAAACTTTTTCACCCACGGGCTGATCGAAGAGTTACGATTGACCACCGTGTGCGAAGAAGCCCGCTGCCCCAATCGGGCCGAGTGCTGGTCGCGTCGCACCGCGACCTTTATGATCCTGGGGGAAGTCTGCACCAGGCCGTGTGGCTTTTGCTCGGTCCACAAAGGCACCCCGCAGCCCCTCGAAAGCGACGAGCCGGCCCGCGTGGCGGAGGCAGCCCACCGCCTGGGACTACGCCATGTCGTCATCACTTCCGTCACTCGCGACGACTTGCCGGATGGTGGGGCCGAGCATTTCCGCCAGTGCATCCTGGCCGTGCGTCAACGCACCGGGGCCGTGGTCGAGGTGCTGACGCCCGACTTTCAGGGCAACACAGCCGCCCTGGATGTGGTCTTGAACGCCGCCCCAGAGGTGTTCAACCACAATACCGAAACCGTGCCGCGACTGTATCGCAAAGTCCGAGGCCGGGCTGACTACCGCCGCACCCTCGACCTGCTCGAGTATGTCAAACAGAAACGCCCCGAAACTCTCACCAAGAGTGGCCTGATGCTGGGGATCGGCGAAACCATCGAGGAACTCTTTGAGGTGTTGGCTGACTTGCGCTCGGTGCATTGCGATATGCTAACGCTTGGACAATATTTGGCCCCCACACTCAAACATATCCCCGTGGCGCGCTTTGTGCCACCTGAGGAGTTTGACGAAATCGCCGCCAAAGCCCGCAAGCTCGGCTTCCGAAAAGTGGTCGCCGGACCCTTTGTCCGGTCTAGCTACCATGCTGATGAGATGGTCGAAGCTTCCGATCTGGGTGTGCGACTGCTCACATGATTGGCTGCTTCTTCTGCCTGGAGGGACTCGATGGCACGGGCAAAACCACCCAATGCCGGCTGTTGGCCGATTGGCTACGTCAGCAAGGATACACGGTTGTGTCGGCCGTTGACCCTGGGGGCACGCCGGTGGGGCAGGAGATACGGCACATATTATTAACCAGCCGGCATGATCTCGCACCTGCATGTGAAGCATTGTTATTCATGGCCAGTCGCGCTCAGTTAGTGGCGCAAGTGATTCAGCCGGCACTTCAAGCCGGCCATGTGGTTGTGTGTGATCGATTTGTCACATCCACACTTGTTTATCAAGGTTATGCAGGGGGGCTGGACGTGGAACAACTACGCGGCGTGGCTCAGCTCGCTGTCCCTGCTTCCCTTTGGCCGCAACGCATCTATCTCCTCGATCTGCCCGTGGCCGAGGCTCAGACACGACGAAGTCGTCAACCCGATCGGATCGAAGGCCGCGGCCAGGAGTATTACGAAAAGGTGCGTCAGGGCTTCCTAGCTGAGGCCCAACGCGATCCGGCCCGATTCCGCATCCTCGATGCCCGCGGCTCGATCGACGAGGTCCAAGCGTTGCTCCGCAGCGATCTGCGGGAGTGGCTACCATGACCTGGAGCCGCCTCAAAGGTCACGACGCTCTGCTGGCCGGCTTCCGCCGCGTCGTGCAGCGAGGCCGCCTGGCCCATGCGTATCTCTTTGTTGGGCCGCAAGGCGTGGGCAAGAAAACCTTCGCGGTCGAACTGGCCCGTGCGCTGTTGTGCGATCGACCCAGTGGCCCACTAACGGCCTGCGGTGGCTGTACCTCGTGTGCCTTAGTGGATGCCGACACCCATCCCGATCTGACGCTGGCGTGTCGGCCCGAGGACAAACATGAGTTTCCCGTCGAACAGATGCGAGCCTTGCTGGCTAACTTTGCACTGAAGCCCGCCCGCAGTCGTGGTCGGATCGTCATCATCGATCAGGCCGATGACTTCAACGAGGAATCGAGCAACGCCTTTCTCAAAACGCTGGAGGAGCCACCGCCCGGCTCACTGCTCATCTTGATCAGCTTCAACGCCGAACGCCAGTTGCCAACCATCGTCTCGCGCTGTCAGGTGGTGCGATTTAGGCCGCTGGCCGACGAATTGGTGCGAGAGATTCTGCAGCATCACCAAGTCGAAGAACACCTGATGGATCGCCTGGTGCGATTGGCGGGCGGCAGTCCCGGACGTGCCCTGGCCCTGAGTGATCCCCAGTTGTGGGGCTTTCGCGAACAACTCCTTCAGGGGTTGTTGCACAAGCCCCTCGACACGTCTGAGTTGGGCCGCAATTGGCTTGCTTTTGTCGAACAGGCGGGCAAAGAATCCGCTCCCCAACGACAGCGAGCCCGAGCCTTGGTCGGCCTACTGGTGGATGTTTTGGCTGATGCCCTGCGGGTGCAACAGGGGGCGAGGCCGGTGCGAACCGGTCCCGAAGATGCAAAGCTGGTGCAGGCATTCGCTGGGCGTCTCGACCACGAGTCGCTCATGGCGTTGATCGAACGGGGCATGGAAACCGAAGACCACCTCGAACGCCGAGTCCAACTCGTGCTTGCCTTGGAGGCCTTCCTCGACGCGGCGGCACAACGCCTAGGCGGGGCCGCCTCGGTCGCCGGCGTTTAGCAACTGCTTTCCAGCAGGCGTTCAAGTTCCGCGGGCACCTCTTCGACGTGTAAACGCCGTTGTTCGAGCGTGTCCCGATCGCGGATGGTTACAGTGCCATCCTGTACGCTCTGATGATCCACGGTGAAGCAATAGGGCGTCCCAACCTCATCTTGGCGACGATAACGCTTGCCGATGTTGCCCCCATCATCATAAGCAACAGAAAAACGTTTCTTCAGGGTGAGATACAACTTCTGGGCGATCTCGGGCATGCCGTCCTTGTCAAAAAGCGGGAAGATGGCTGCTTTGATGGGAGCCAATCGCGGATGAAGCCGAAGAACCACACGAGGTTCTAGAACGCCCTTATCGTTGGGCACCTGATCCTCGTGATAGGCTTCGCACAAAAACGCCAGCACGGCGCGGTCGGCCCCGGCAGAAGGCTCGATGACGTGTGGAATGTAGCGTTGCCCTGTCTCCTGGTCAAGATACTCCATCTTCTTGCCTGAACCCTTGTGGCGGGGTTTGCCTTCGTTGTCCGTCTCGACCACCAGTTGGCCATCCTTCTTCACTAGTTTGCCGTCCTGATGGCTGCGTAGATCGAAGTCGGCCCGATGGGCCACGCCCTCGAGTTCGCCGTACTGACCCGGCGGCAAGAAAGGGAAGGCATATTCGATGTCCGCTGTGCCACAAGAGTAGTGAGCGACCTCCGCGGCATCATGTTCACGCATTCGCAGATGTTCGCGCGATAGGCCCAGCCCGAGATACCACTGGTAGCGACGCTCTCGCCAGTAGTGATACCATGCCTGAGAACTGCTCGGCTCGCAGAAGAATTCGATCTCCATTTGCTCAAACTCACGCGATCGAAAGGTGAAGTTGCGTGGAGTAATCTCGTTGCGAAAACTTTTGCCGATCTGCGCGATGCCAAAGGGTATCTTGACCCGGGTGCTGTCGGTGACATTCTTGAAGTTGACGAAAATTCCTTGGGCCGTCTCCGGACGCAAAAAGGCGGCATCGGCTTCGGTGCCCATGGCCCCGATGATGGTTTTGAACATGAGATTGAATTCGCGCGGCTCGGTCAGCGTGCCGGGGGTCTTGGCGTCTGGTCCCAGCACTTGATCGTGCTGTGTGATCGTTGTCAGGGCGACGGCTGGCCCGTGATAAGTCAATTGGTCAGCTTGCTTGGCCCGTAGGCCAAAATGCTTCAAAGCCCGGGCTTCGATCTCTGCCTCGGGATGGTCTGTTTCCGGCAAAACACAGATAAACAGTTTTTGACCTTTTGCCTCGACCCAACGCCCCACCAGTTGATCGTGACGATAACGCTTCTTCGTCTCTCGACAATCCACCATAAAATCATGAAAAAGATCGTAATGGCCGCTGCACTTCCACACCTGCGGATGCATAATGATTGAACAATCCAGTCCGACCATCTGATAGGCACTCGGGGCACCCGGTGGAGCGCTGAGTTCGTTGTGGCCGCTGACCATGTCCCGCCACCAGGCTTCCTTGAGGTTTCGCTTTAACTCCACCCCGAGTGGGCCGTAGTCCCAAAAACCGTTCAAGCCGCCGTAGATCTCGCTGGATTGAAAAATAAGGCCCCGCCGCTTGCACAGGGCTACCAGCTTGTCCATTTTGTTTTCAGCTTTCTCGGCGGACATTCCTAGCCATCCTTTCCCGATAAGGCAATGAACCACGAGCCATGAGCGAGAGTCTAGACGCTCGCATGATAACAAAACAGGGGCATCTCGACAGCGGAGCTTGATCGGGGTGTGACACCCTAAAAAAAAGGGAACGCCACCGCAGCAACGGTGGCGTTTCTTGCAGCCTTGTCGATTGATCAGTGATCGCGACGTGGCAAATAGCCCTGATCTTTAGATGTAACGATCGGTTGCTCGTTGCGACCGGGCGTCCAATCGCGGGTGTTGTAGTCGAGCAAAAACAGACTCATCATGATCGCCAGGAACAGGACGCCTGCCCCTCCCGAGAGCCACACCAAAGGCCCCGAGTAATACAGGTGCATGAAGATCAACGCCACCAGTAGGGTCTTGATCGACGCGATCGTCAGGGCGACGGCGATCTCATACGCACCTGTATCGACATACTCAGAGATGAACACCGTCAGAGTGGTGAGCAACAGCAGAGCCACATAGACGATGGAGTAGGTGGCTGGAGTAATCGGTTTGTGAGCAGCCATCGCTTAGTGCCTCAGCAAATAAAGGATCGGAAAGACGAAGATCCACACCACATCGACGAAGTGCCAGTAGAGGCCCGAGACTTCGATCGGCGTGTAGTCATCGACACCGAACCGGGGATAGAAGAACGTCCAGACCCAGTGAATCCCCATGACCGAGATACCGACCACCATGTGCGTCGCATGGAGTCCGGTGATCATGAAGTAAAACAGAAACGCCATCTGCAACCCCTTGAGCTTGTCGGGGGTCAAAGGCGTCTTGCCATCGCGATCCGTGACCGTGATCTGGCGAGCAGCAACGGCACCAGGAGAGGATGCTTGATTATGGTCGTGCGCGTGATCGCTCATGTGTTTATCATCAGCGTGGGCATGATCGTGACCATGTGCGGCGTAGCCAAAGTTTTTGCCCGGCAGCAGGCCGACTTCATACTCGTGATGCCACTCGTAGGCTTTGATCACGAGGAAAAAGCAGCCGAAAAACAGCGTTAGCCCTAGGAACAGACGCAACAGACTCTGGTTTTTCGTCTGAGCAGCCCACACGGCCAGAGCCATCGTGAAGCTGCTCGTCAGCAGGATAGCCGTGTTGAGGCCACCCAGAACGGCGTTGAGCTTATAGCTAGCCAGCGAGAAGGCCTCGGGGTTGAGGGTTCGCATGACCGCGTAGGCGGTGAACAACCCCCCGAAGAAGAGGATTTCCGTGGCGAGGAACATCCACATTCCCAGGGTGTTGGCCTCTCGCTGCTGCTCCAGGTTTTCAAAATGATGCGCGATAGCCGAGTAGCTGTGCGCGTGCGTATCAGTGGACAGGGTGGGCCTCCTCTCGTGAATAGCGGTAAGGTTCCGTCGTCACGACGGGCGTCTTCTCAAAATTCTCCGAAATCGGCGGGGATTGCGTCGTCCACTCCAAACCGGTTGCCCCCCAGGGGTTCGGGCCGGCAGGCTTGCCGTAGCGCAGCGACCACAGCAGATAGAACAACGGCAGGATGTAGCCCACTCCCAAAATGCTCGCGCCCGCCGTGGACATCACGTTGAGTACCTGGAATTCCGGCACATATTCCCAATAGCGGCGGAGCATCCCTTGCTGACCTAGCAGGAACTGCGGGAAGAAGGTCAGGTTGAAACCGATGAACACAATCAACGCCGACAGCTTGCCCCAAAATTCGGGGTACATCCGGCCGGTCATCTTGGGCCACCAGAAGTGCAAGCCACCCAGATAAGCCATGATGGCCCCACCGACCATGACATAGTGGAAGTGAGCCACCACAAAGTAGGTCTGCGTTAGGGCAATGTTGGTACCCAGAGTGCCCAGGTGCAGGCCGGTCACGCCGCCAATCGTGAACAAGCCGATGAAGCCCAGAGCGTAAAGCATCGGCGTCTGCCAACTGACGCTTGACTGCCACATCGTTGCCGTCCAGTTAAAGACCTTGATGCCCGAGGGCACGGCAACCAGCATGGTGACAATCGAGAAGAACACCGAAGTCATCATCGACTGGGTGCTGACAAACATGTGGTGGCCCCACACGGCAAAGCCCAGCACAGCGATGGCAATGCTGCTAAAGGCGATGAACTTGTAGCCGAAGATCACCTTGCGGCAGAAGGTGCTGATCAGTTCGCTGATGACACCCATGCCCGGCAGGATCATGATGTAGACGGCTGGATGCGAGTAGAACCAGAAGAGGTGTTGGAACAGCACGGGATCTCCACCCAGCGACGGATCGAAGATACCCACGCCCCAGGCACGTTCGACCGCCACCATCGCCAAGGTGATAGCAATCACTGGCGTACCGAGCATGATGACCAAGCTCGTGGCGTACATGGCCCAGATGAACAACGGCAGACGGAACCAAGTCAGGCCCGGCGCTCGCATCCGGTGGATGGTCACCATGAAGTTCAAACCGGTCAAAATCGAGGAGAAGCCCGCCACGAAAGCGGCCAGCGCCGTCAAAAAGACCTGAGTATGCGAGGCCCGAGTACTCAGCGGAGTGTAGAAGGTCCAGCCGGTGTCGACACCGCCATTGAACATGGCGATGACCGCCAAGACGCCCGCAGCGATATAGACGTACCAGCTCAGCAGATTGAGCCGAGGAAAGGCCAAATCCTTGGCTCCGATCATCATGGGCACCAGGAAGTTGCCCAGTGTGGCCGGGATCGACGGAATCAGGAAGAAAAACAGCATCACAATGCCGTGCATCGTGAAGAGTTTGTTGTAGGTATCGCCTGGCACCAGATCGCCGCCCGGTGTGGCCAATTCCAGCCGAATCAAAGCGGCGAAGAAGCCACCGACGAAGAAGAAGACGGAGATCGAGATCAAATAAAGGATCGCGATCCGTTTATGGTCGAGAGTCAGCAACCACGAGAGGATGCTGTAGTCCGCGTTGAGATAGTCGGGACGATCACTGGCGGCTGTAATAGGACGAACCGCTTTCGGCTCAAGAGTCATCGACATAACAAAACCCCACACATGGGCGGACGGAAGTTACTTGTTTTTACCAGGCACATTCTCAGGGGCCTTCTCGGGCGGGTTGGTCGGCGTCTTTTTGGTGTCATCGACGGCCGGCGCTTCCGAGTATTGCATGAGAGGAGGTGTACCTCCCAGCTTTAATCCCTTGATGAAGGCTACAACCTTCATCAACTCTTCCTCAGTCACTTGCTTGTCGTAAGTGGGCATGATCGAGCGATAGCCAGCCCGTATCTTCTTGGCAGGATACAGAATCGACTCGCGGATGTAGGCTTCGTCGGCCAAAACGGTGCTGCCGTTGTCCAGAGCCACCCGGCGTCCATAGAGTCCCTCCAGAATGGGAGCCTTATTTCCTGCTTCGGGATGATGACAGGTTATACATTGCAGCTTTTGAAACAACTGGCGGCCTTGCAGAGCCATCGAACGATCCGCCTTTTGGGTCTGCCACTGTTCAAACTCGGCTGGTTCCATGACGACCACTTTGCCAATCATCCGCGAATGCTCCGTGCCGCAGTAGGCCGCACAGAACAAATGATACGTCCCTGGTTTGGTAGCTTCAAACCACAGATGCGAATATTTACCAGGGACAACATCCATCTTCACACGGAAGGCCGGGATGTAAAAGTCGTGGATGACATCCTCGGAGGTCATCACCAAACGGATGGGCCGACCAACAGGAACATGTAGAGTATTGATCTCACGTTGCCCCCCCTGATGGTTGATATGCCACATCCATTGTTTGCCGATGACGTAAACATCCGTGGCATTTTCCGGCGCTCGCCAGAAGTCCGCATAGATAGCAACCCCCCAGAAGCCCATAATGAGCACCAACACCAAGGGGATGAAGCTCCAGGTCAGCTCCAAGGCAGTCGAGCCGACAAACGGCTTGGGGAAGTAATCTTCAGAGGTACGGCGGTAGCGGATCGAGAAGTATAAAACCCCGACCACCACAATCAGAGTCACAAATGCTCCGACGCCTGTGATGTACCAGTACAAAGCATCAATACGTGATGCAATGGTGGAAGCCGACTCGGGCAGGATACGCGGGTCAAACCCTCCCATGAATTTCTCCTTGTGCGTTTGGCGTTGCAGCGGGACGACGGGCCCGCCACCACATGCCCAACCAAATACCGCCCAAGGCGGCGATGGTGATGATGCCCCCGATCCGCACGATGGTCAGGACCGTCATCGAGTTCTTGCCCTGGACCGGATCGTAGATGAAGCACATCAACAGGAAATTTTGAATGAACGAGCCAGACTTGCCCGTCAAGGCTTCGTTTAAGGCTTGCGACAGATAAAGAGGCGAGTAGTCTCCCTCCGTGAAGTAATGAGTGATCTTCCGCTGTGGCGAAAGGATCATGATTGCCCGAACGTGGGCGTAGTCGCCCTTCTCGGGATTCCACACCGCGTAAAAACCGGTAGCGTCCATCAAGCGGTCGATCTGCTCCTGCTGCCCGGTGAGAAAATGAAACCCTTTCTCAGCATCGGGACGCGGCTGTTTGGAGTCTCCCACATACAGCTCGACGTAATGTTTCTTGTAGTCGGCGGCTTGGGCCGGCACTTCCTTTGGGTCAAAGCTCACCACGACCACGTCCAGATTTCGGCCCACGTCATAGGTGCCGATGCTTCGTAGAGCCTTGTTCAGATCGGCAAGGGTCTTACCACAGATCTGCGGGCATCGATAGTAGGCCAGAACCAAAATGATTGGTCGATCCTTGCCATATTGGTCAAGAGTGACCTGCTTGCCGGTGTCATCGACAAAGGCCAAATCGCCGGGAACCACATTCCCAATACGAGGTTGAAAGAACCGCTCCTTAGAAGCAAGGAGGTCGGCCGGGTTGGTGGAACCCGACGTTCCCTCGCCACACATAAGAAGCGTCCACAGTATCCAGGTCATCATCAACGACCCCCGGTAACGGCACGTCCTGCGGCCCCATCACTGGGCAGGGTGGCACCATAGATTACAGGCGTTTTCCCTTCTTTTCTCGCAGGCAATTTCCCTGCTAATTCATTCATAGCAACATCCATCGGTTGACGATCGTCCTTACCCTTCTGCAGCAACTCCACCTGCGGCTCGTAATACTCGGCCGCACGCGGCGGCAGCCATTTGTAGCGTGGGCGACCTCCTTCTCGAGCCCCTTCGAGGTCTTCGATGGCCTCTAGTCGCGGTTCGACCTCAGCGAGCTTCGGCGAAGCCATCTCCGGCAATGCTTCTGCCTTTTTCGACTCATACAGGCCCATCGCAAAAGGATAAGCCGCCAGAGCCAAACCGAAGCAGACGAACAGCAGCACGACGAAAGCGATGCTGTAGTAGGTTACGTTGTCCGACTCGATGTCGGAGCGTTCGTAACGTACCTCGGGATTGGTGTAGCTCTCAAGCGTGTTGTTGGACGGGGCTGCCATCCCAGGCCTCCTGTGTTGAGTATGAGGGCACCATTGAACGCAGGCCCAAATTCCAGAAGAATGCGGCGAACCACAAGCCACCAATGCCGACGATGGCTGCCGGGTACATCACGAAGGCGTAGGCGGGGTAGTCCGGTACCCAGGGTTTACCCTGATCGAAGCCCGGCACGAGCAGAAAGACGTTGTCCAGCACCCGCACACAGCACACCAGAAACACGATCGCCGTCAGCCGCGGCCGCACCCGTTTGATATGCGGGTTGAGCAGCAGCAGAAACGGGGCTGCGTAGCCGAGGATCGCCAGGGCCATGGCGACATACATCCACGGGGCACGCATGGTGCGGACATCGAAGTAGGGCAGTTCTTCGGGGATCTGTCCCATCCAGACGATCATGAACTCCATCAGGCACAGGTAAGCCCAGATCATGCTGAACGCCCCGAGTAGCGTCCCCTGGTCGCTCATGGTTTGACCTTGGATCTGCTTGTCTAGTTCGGGACGATAGCTGCTCATCAGCAGATACACTAGCAAGCAGATCGAGTAAGCCGTCAGCATCTGGCCCACGCCAAACTTGGGTCCATACATGGTGGAGTACCAGCGGGCTTCGATCGACATCCCCAGGTCCAGCGAGGCGAACGTGATGACGATCGCGTGCAAGACGATGCCCGGACCAGCTAACATCGTCGCTTTGTCCAGCAATTGGCGGTCACGGGTTTGATCCATCAGGACCGACCAGTTGTTGAAGAAGTAGGTCAAGATTCCCCAGATGGCGAAGTAAATCACCATGCGAATCACGAAGAAATTTCGATTGAGCAACGGATATTTATGCTCATACTCGTGATCCTCGACATACAGCCCCTGGTAGATCGTGCCGTCGGCGATCAACGCGGGGTCTTTGTGAGCGGTCTCCCAACGGGCCCACTCATAAATGTATTCCATGCCGAAAAGAATCGGCACGAACAACACCGCCATCAGCGGCAGATTGCGAGTAGCGGCCTCCCAAGTGCGGCGGAGGCTGAAAGCCCACAAACCGCCGGTGAGGTATTGAATCATGATGAGCAACAACGCACCAGTGGTTGCTCCCATGAAGATGTTGAACCCTACAAGCCAACCGCGGAAGAAGTGCGGGGCGCAACCGGGTAAGAACAGCCCAACCACGGTTAGGGCGACACCGATCACGCCTAGAACCGCGGCGATGTTCCGTGCACGGGTCAATTCGGGATAAGTGGCGGTGGACTCGCTCACTTGGTCTTCTCCTTGCCGAGCTTCTCTCGGGCCAACGAGGACTGGCTGTACTGCAACGCCCGCACGTAAGCCACAATCGCCCAGCGGTCATGCAGCGGTACAATGTCGCCATGCGATGGCATGGCACCGTGGCCTTTGACGATGACTTCGTAAATGTGTCCCACGGGAACATCGACAAGCAACAGGTCTTTCCCACGCAGCTTGTAGGAACGGGATTGTCCTACGGTGGGATCTTGGCCCGTTGGATCGGGATGATACGACGGCGGAATCGTGTAACCCCGCTTAGCGATGCGGCCATCGCCATAGCCGGTCATGCCGTGGCACATGGAGCAGTACGCCTTGTAGCTCACTTCGCCACGCTTGAGCAATTCCTTGGTGACGGGGTAAGGGAACTCGTTTACCAGTTCCCCTTTGGCGTCGCGGCCCTGGTACAAAGCTGTGTCCAGCTTCGAGGCCAATTGACCCCGAGCGATGGTGTGGGGCACGGGCGGCCGCGAACCCTGGCCATCGGCGAAGAAATCATTGGCGCGTTGCGGTCGCACGCTGGGTTGAACCCCCATCTTCTGCCAACAGCCCGTGGCTAACAACAACAGCGGCACAATCCACAGACGGTTCATTCGGGCACCTCCTGCACGTCACGAGCACCGAGGGACTCGAGGAACTGCCGGGTTTCGGTGGCGTTGAATTTCGGGTCGGTCGATTCGATGCACAAGAAAAACTTGGTTTGGCTCGCCAACGCAAAGCGATCCACATTAAACAGCGGATGGTACGGCCGAGGCAGCCCATTGAGCAGGATCATGCCGAAGACGGCCGTGAGCGAAGCGCCGAGAATGATGCATTCAAACGTCACGGGGATGAAGGCCGGCCAACTGTAGAACGGGCGGTCAGCGACATTGAAGCGGTAAGCCACCGTCGCGCACCAGGTTTGCAACAGAAAGCCTGTGGTCCCACCTAGCAGGCCACCCAAAAAGATCAGCCAGGCGATGCGCGAGTGCCGATGCCCCAGGGCGTCGGTCATCTCATGCAAAGGATAGGGCGTGTAGGCGTCCATCTTCTTGTAGCCGGCATCGCGTGCCTTGCGGGCAGCGGCCAAGATCTCCTCGGGAGTGTCGAACTCGGCGAGCAAGCCGAACGGTTTGACGGCAGCGCTTGGCGTACTCATGCGTGCGCCTCCTTCTTTTCCCCATGCGAATCTCCGCCTGGCGAGGCGTCGTGCGTCTCATGGCTATGCGGATTCGCACCGGGCAACAGCAGCTTCATTTCAAACATGGCGATCATCGGTAGCACGCGAGCGAACACGGCCATCAGGAACAGGAACAAGCCGATGGTGCCCAGATACATGCCCCAGTCCCACAGGGTGCCTGCATAGCGACCCCAGGCCGAGGGCATGTTGTCGCGTGAGAGTGAGCCAATGACGATGACATAGCGTTCGAGCCACATCCCGATGTTGACGATGATCGAGATGATGAACAGGTACAAAGGCGAGGTGCGGATGAACTTGAACCACAGCAACTGGGGCGTTAGCACGTTGCAGAAGATCAGAGCATAATATTCCCAACGGATCAACCCCATCGTCCGCTGCCACATCATTCCCATCTCAAACTTGTTGGCCCCGTACCAGGCGATGAACAGTTCCATTGCGTAGCCGTAGCCCACGATCATGCCGGTGGCCAGGGTGATGCGACCCATGAAATCGAGGTGAGTAATCGTGATCATATCTTCCAGCTTGTAGAAGTACCGCGCGGGAATCGTCAGCGTCAGCACCATCGCAAAGCCGGAGTAGATCGCCCCCGCAACAAAGTAGGGCGGGAAGATGGTCGTGTGCCACCCGGGCACAATGCCGGCGGCGAAGTCGAACGACACCACCGTATGCACCGACACCACCAGCGGCGTCGCCAGCCCCGCCAACACGCCGTAGGCAATTTCGTAGCGGTTCCAGTGGGCATTGCTATTTCGCCAACCCAGCGACAGGATTCCAAAGATCACCTGCTGCCACTTGCTGGTGGCTCGGTCCCGCATGGTGGCCAGGTCCGGCACCAGACCGACATACCAGAACAGCAGCGACACCGTGGCATAGGTACTGACCGCAAACACGTCCCACACCAGCGGACTACGCCATTGCGGCCACAGGCCGAACGTGTTGGGGTAGGGCAGCAGCCAATAGAAGAACCAGGGCCGGCCCATGTGCAAGAGCGGGAACAGACCAGCACAGGCCACCGCAAAGAGCGTCATCGCCTCGGAAAAGCGGTTGATGCTCGTTCGCCAGCGTTGCCGCAACAGCAACAAAATGGCCGAGATCAGCGTACCGGCGTGGCCAATACCGATCCACCACACGAAGTTGACGATGGCAAAGCCCCAGCTGACCGGGACGTTGATGCCCCAGACGCCCAGACCCCAATAAAGCAAACCAGCGATTGACAACAGCAACACGTTGACCAGCATGAAGGCAAACGCAAACAACGCTAGCCACATGAAGCCGATCGGTTCCTTTTGGACCGTATCGCTGATCTTGTCGGTGATCGTTTGCAAATTATGCTGCGGCCCGAGGATCACACCATCGGGTAGCTCTTCTCTTTTGGCAGGTGCGGTTGCCGTTGCCATTAGTGATGACCCTCGTGATTCTTTTCGGGCGTCAGTTCGGGGTTGGGATTACGCAGCGCGGCTAGGTAGGTCACACGCGGCCGGGTGCCCAACTCACCCATCAGCGAGTAGTTCAAAGGCGAATCCTGCAGTTTCGCCACTTTGCTGTTCTTGTCATTGAGGTCGCCGAAAACAATCGCCTCGGCGGGGCAAGCGGTCTGACAGGCCGTTTGCACTTCGCCATCGCGAATCAGTGGAATCTCCTTGCCGTCGTGCAGACGTGGCTTGCCATCTTCGCCGTTGCTGTCGCGGCGTTTGCGTTGCTTCACAGGCAGTGCCAATTCCTCCATCGCCTCCTTGGCGGCCTCGATGCGAGCATAGGCGATGCGCTGGATGCAGAAGGTACACTTCTCCACCACGCCGCGTGTCCGCACCGTCACCTCCGGGTTGTAGACCAGCTTGAGGCTGGGCGTGTCGTAGTCGGCGTAGGAGAAGAAGTTGAACCGCCGCACCTTGTAGGGGCAGTTGTTGGCACAATACCGCGTGCCGACACAGCGGTTGTAGACCATGTCGTTGGTCCCTTCGTCGCCGTGGACCGTGGCTTCAACCGGGCAGACCAGTTCACACGGGGCCTGCTCGCAGTGTTGGCACATGACCGGTTGGAAATGAACCTCCAGGGGATCATCCGGCCGTTCGTCGGGCTTGCCCGTCTTGAAGTAGCGGTCGATGCGCAGCCAGTGCATTTCCCGGCCACGGGTCACCTCGGTCTTGCCGATCACCGGGCTGTTATTCTCGGCCTGACATGCCACCACACACGCCCCGCAGCCGGTACAGGCCGACAGATCGACCACCATCCCCCACTTGTAGCCGGTATAGTGGTGCGCCTTTTCATAGAGATTCAGAGGTGTGGCCCGCTTGGCCCCTTCCTTCTTCTCGAAACCGACCAAGTGGTCGTGTCGCGTGGCGAAGTTTAGGCCTTTCTTTTTGAGCTTTTCCTTGAGCTTTTCGTCGTGTTCATAATGCTCAAAGGCATGCAGCGTCTCGGAACGCACCAGATCGCGGCCTTCCATGCTATGATGCCCCTGAACGCAGGCTAGCATGTACTCCTTGTTTAGTTTACTGATCTCGACGCCCGCCGCTACCCAGGGCGACTCGCTGTTACGCACCTTGTAAGCGTTAAAGCCGTAGCCCGTACCTACTTTGCCGGCATGGGTACGGCCATAGCCCAGATGGAGAGTGACAGCATCATCGGCATGGCCCGGCATGATCCAGATGGCGACATCCAGGCTCTGCTTGCCGACGGTGAGTTTGACCATGTCGGCCGCCTGTTCGCCGTGTTCGCCGCCGCTGCGCAGCAGCCGAATACGCGTGCGAACTTGAAGCTTCTCTGCAGTGGCCGGACTCAGGATCAAAGCATTGTCCCAAGTCAAACGCGACAGGGGACGGGGCCACTCTTGCAGCCAGCCGTTGTTGGCGAACTGGCCGTCGTAGACGCCCGGTTCGGGGGCTAGCAGCAACTCCAGGCCTTTGTCCGAGCCAGACCAGGGCTTCATGGCCTCTTTAGCGAAGAGGTCTTTGACCAACTCGGCCTGAAGAGGAGCCGGGGCCGAGTCCTTGATCAAGCCATCGTGGATGGCGGTAAACCAGGCGTTGTCGTCGAGCTTTTTCCAGTGGTCGCGAACCATTTCGTAAGTCGAACGCTCATCGAAGTCGCCATCGCTCTTCTTGGTCAGCGAACCGATCAGATCATGGAACGACTTCCCCTCGTAGAGCGGCGCGATCAGCGGCTGCAGGATCCTCACCGTGCCATCATGACCGACCCCGTCACTCCAATCTTCGAGAAAATGCACCTGCGGTATGTGCCATTGACACAATCGGGCCGTCTCATCGAAGTACAGGCCCATATGCACCGCGAGCCATTCTTTCTTGGAGGGGCGTGCGTGGATCGGCTTCTTGAGTTCCTCGGCCAGAGCGGTGCCCAGGTCCAGATCGGCAGGGCCACTGTAGGCCGGATTGCAGCCCACGAAGACGACGGTATCGATCGCACCCTTGGCCAGATCGCTCGCAAACGCGCGGAGGCTCGGCCCGGCTAACTGTCGCTGGGGCAGGAGCGGCTCGGTGTAAACAATCGTCTGGCCGACATTGCCCAGGGCAACGTTGATGGCATGGGCCACGGCATGGACGGCCGGCGAGGCACTGGGGCCAACCAAAATGGCCGTCGAGCCGGGCTTCCGAGCCTTGAGATCCTTGGCGATCGCCTGGACATACTTGGTTGCGTCGTCCGACAGCTTGGGAGCCGCGGGGGCACCAGCGACCTGGAGTTCCGCCGCCAACGCGAAGGCGAACGCTTCGACCTGTGAGGGCTTAAGAGCCAAGCGATTGTCCGCGGCCGCTCCGGTCACGGTCAAATCGGTTTCGATGACATAGAGACGGTTCATGCCGCGTGGGCCGCCTACCTTTCCTTCCTCGTCACGTTTGCGACGCTTGGCAAACTCTCGACTGTAGACCAGTTGGCCCGGTCCTTCGGCGAGGAAGTCGGCTTGCAGTGCCACGATCACGTCAGCGTTTTCCAGCTTGGCGTAGCTGTGCAGACGACGACCGAAGGCCAGTTCGCTACCCAGCAGGGCGTTGTCATCGTTCACCGGTTCGTGACGGTAAAACTTGGCTGCCGGATACTGCTTCTGGAATTCCTCGATCTGAGCCGCCAGGGTCGGTGAGCCGATCGTCTCGGTAACAAATGCAAAACCCTCGCCCTTGGTGCCATTTAGGCGGCGGCGCAGGACTTGAATCACCTCGCCCCAGGTGCGGACCTGTTGGCGGTAGCTGATCGCCTTGGAGCGGTCGGGGTCATACAAGCCCAGCGTGGCCGCTTGATGAATGGCCGAGGTGCCGCCCTGGCTGGTGGGATGATCGGGGTGGCCCTCGATCTTGGTCGGTCGGCCCTCGTTGCTCTCCACCAACAAACCGGTGCAGTAACCGCTCAGCGGCATGGCGGTGGCGTAGTAGAGCGCCTTGCCGGGGATGCGGTTGTCCTCGGGCGGACGCACAAACGGAATCACCTTGCCCGTGGGGGGCCGACAGCCGGTCGCGCCAGCCAGAGCCAGCGAGGCTCCCATCAGCATCAAAAATTGACGCCGCGAGACCGGATCGCTCCATTCGCTGGCTCCGTCGGGAAACTCCCGCTGGAGCATGGCCGTGACGGCCGGATCACCGGCCAACTCTTCCAGGCTGCGCCAATACTGTTTGCCCTGCTCGGCCGCCAGCCGATCACGCAGCAGTTCGGGATCAATCGGTTTACGCTTCATGCCGGGTTCTTCCCTCGTGTCAGCGGTGGCACGCGTTACAACTTTCTTTGGTACGAATCTGATACTCTTTGACGTAGTAGGCCCCAAGTTCGGCCTGATCCTTGAACGGCTGGCCCGTCTCGGGGTTGATCGCATCCTGCGGTTGGAAATTCATGTTGTAAATCTGGTCACGCGGCCGCACATACTTTTCCGGGTTGCGGTGGCACTCCAGGCACCACTCCATCAACAGTGTGTTTTGCTGCCGCACTAGGTGCATGTGGTCGATACGCCCATGGCAGACGGCACAGCTCATGCCTTTTTTGACGTGAACCGCGTGGTTGAAGTAAGAAAACTCACCAATCTTGTGGACCCGCGTCCACTCGATCGGCTTGTTTGTAGCGTAGCTCTCTCGCACGGGAGCCAGCATGTCCGCTCCGACCCAGATTTGGGAATGACAATTCATGCAGGTTTTGGTCGGGGGCACGCCCGCATGCGCCGACTCCTCCGCGGAATTGTGGCAATAACGACAATCAATGCCCAGTTCATTGACGTGATGGGCATGGCTAAACGGGATCGGTTGCTCGCGTGTCACCCCCACGTTGGTCACATATGGCGAGCGTACCAACACCGTGGCCGCGTAAGCCAGTCCTGCAACCAGGAAGACGACACTATAAATGGCCACCAACGCAAGGGTGTTGAAGGCGCGATGAAAGATCTGCGGCATTCGCCCTACCTCACAAGTGGGGACGGTCCAATTTCTCTCGAAACTATGCACGCCGCGTGCCGTTGTCCCAAGACGGGCGCGACTTTGGGAAAATCATCCCAAACCCTGCGAAAAACGTCCCTCGGCCTGGAACGACTCGTCGGCCTGCGGTCGGGACATTCTCGGTATTGAGGATTCGCCTGGCCAGTCCTGAAAATCACTCGGGTCAAGGACGTGTCCAACTGCCACTGCTCGGGCCACTTCATCGTTCCTCTACCAAGAAGGTCGGAACAGAAGAACCGCCACCAGCCGAAACATTTAACAACGGGTCAGTGGCCAGCCGCGTCAAACAGCCCTCGACATGACTGCCCTGGCGGACAAACGGAGCGGTATCAAGCATCCACTCTCTCAGGTGCAGGTTTTGACCATCCCAGGCGGGGAAGAGTTCGCTAGGCAAAACGATCCGTTCTTGAACAACATAAGGAGTAGTTTGGGCATTCCGCAAGGCCTCGGCCCAGACCGCTGCATCCACGGTCCACCCCAAGACAATTCCCTTCCCGCCATAATCATCATTGGGCTTAAGTACGAGCTTCTCTTTATTGGTAGCGATAAATTCAAGCAAGTCGATCTCTCGCCCCGCATACCGCGTCCGTCGGGCCTCTACCACCCGCGTCCACGGGATATGCATGGCAATGGCCTGCTGTTGCTCGGCCGTGAACAAGCTGGCGTTGGCCTCATCACTGAGAACGGCCAGGCTGGCTTTTTTGTATAACGCCTTGCACCGCAGGGGATTAACCATACAAACGGCGTTGGCTCGTAGGGCGAGCAGCAGAGGATGCTGCATACCGCCACGTTCGATCATTTCGCTGATGAGTACCCGCTTATAAACTAAATCGATGGGTTGGCCAGAAACATAAAAAATGCCGTTGCGAAATTCACAATCTCGGACATCGCCGATCACAACGTCCAAACCCAGGCGTGTGAAATAATCGCGAAATAGCACAAATTCAGAGTAAGTAGGCACTTCCCGCCAGTCCAGGATCGCGATTCGCGGCTTCTGCCGCACGCCACGCCAGGTAAAATAACTTTCTAACAAAGCGTGGAGTACGGCAGGTCGCGCGGCCGGTGCCATCACCTCATAACGGCG
>Ga0272446_1000191_pt1 | contig 93660 bp, 99 predicted proteins | sample YNPCB0061_FD_194587 | JGI IMG/M metagenome (GOLD analysis project Ga0272446, IMG submission 194587) | Hot spring microbial mat communities from Yellowstone National Park, WY, United States - YNP-CB-006-1 | ecosystem: Environmental > Aquatic > Thermal springs > Hot (42-90C) > Sediment | place...
TTTTTAAAGGACTAAGGGCGGGGTAGGACAAAAAGTTAGCGACTAAAGCCCTGAATCCTTTATACACCAGTATTTTGGGGAATGCCAAGACGGGGACTTGAACCCCGGACACGAGGATTTTCAGTCCTCTGCTCTACCAACTGAGCTATCTCGGCTTAATTTTGAGGCTTTATTACTATATCACAAAAAATTAAACTCCTATGACATAGCCACAAAAATGTTCACCTTTAATCATCCAATGAATCCGATCGACTTTAAACTCTGGGAAAATTGCCTTAAACATGGCTAATTCATGGGAGCAGACATTGGGGAAGGAATTGGCAACCTCGGCGATGACGCAGTTATATTCTGTATAAAAAAAACCCTCCCGATCGGGCTGGGGGAACCATTCCGTCACATAGCCCTCCGATCGGCGTAGGCTGGCTAATTGTTCTAATCTTTGGGGCAGGGGAAGATGACCAATTAGGGTGCGGTAATGATTTGCCTTCTCTTGCCACTGCTGGTGCAACAGAGCTTGGACTGGCTCCTGCCCTACAGCTTTAGTCAGGGACTGGAGCAACTTCACGGAAAATTCACTATAACCCTGGGGAAATAGGCTTCTACCCTTGGCACTCAGACTGTAGAGATACTGGGGGCGACCCATCCCTCCTTCAGAGTCTACCTGGTGGTAAATCAAACCGGATTCTGCTAAATCCTTGAGGTGGCGGCGCACCGCCTGGGGACTAATCCCTAACCGATCGGCTAGCTCCTGGGCACTAATTCTGTCCTGCTTGAGGAGGTGCTGAAGAATCTCATCTTTGGTAGAGGGGAGAGCGAGGGAAAACATAAAACTTTGACAACCAATATGTTGTTATAGTAGTTTACAATAACTTACGAAACTAAAATGTTGTTTTAATATTTTTCTGAGAGGCATCCATGACCGAAGCATTCCAAGCACTGGTAAATCAACCCTACAAGTACGGCTTTGTCACCCCGATCGAGGCGGATGTAATTCCCAAAGGGTTAAGCGAAGAAGTTGTCCGCCTAATTTCCGCCAAGAAAAACGAACCGGAATTTATGTTGGAGTTTCGGCTGCGGGCATACAAACAGTGGTTAAAGATGACTACTCCCCAATGGGCAGAAGTGAACTATCCCCCGATCGATTATCAAGATATTATTTATTATTCCGCACCGAAGCAGAGTGCAAAGAAGCAGAGCTTGGAAGAAGTTGACCCCGAACTATTACTTACCTTCGAGAAATTAGGTATTCCTCTCTCTGAACAGAAACGCCTCTCTAATGTTGCAGTTGATGCCATTTTTGATAGTGTCTCGATCGCTACTACCTTTCGGAAAGATTTAGCCAAAGCAGGCGTAATTTTCTGTTCAATTTCGGAAGCAATGCACGACTATCCTGAGCTTTTAAAGAAGTATTTAGGTAGTGTAGTCCCGATCGGGGATAACTACTATGCAGCTCTTAATTCCGCTGTATTTAGTGATGGTTCCTTCGTCTACATTCCCAAGGGGGTAAGGTGTCCGATGGAATTATCCACTTATTTTCGGATCAACAATGGGGAGTCAGGGCAATTTGAACGCACCTTAATTATTGCGGAAGAAGGTAGTTATGTTTCTTATTTAGAGGGTTGTACTGCCCCTATGTTTGATACTAATCAACTTCATGCTGCCGTAGTAGAGTTGGTAGCATTAGATAATGCGGAAATTAAATATTCAACTGTGCAGAATTGGTATGCGGGCGATAAAAATGGCAAGGGGGGCATCTATAATTTTGTGACTAAGCGTGGGCTTTGCCAGGGTGTAAACTCCAAAATTTCTTGGACTCAGGTGGAAACCGGTTCAGCTATTACTTGGAAGTATCCCAGTTGCGTTTTAGTAGGGGAAAACTCGATCGGGGAATTTTATTCCGTTGCCCTGACCAACAACTGCCAGCAGGCAGATACAGGCACAAAAATGATCCATATTGGACGCAACACTAGAAGCAAGATTATCTCTAAGGGGATTTCAGCAGGCAATTCAAAAAACAGCTACCGAGGCTTGGTAAAAATTGGTCCTAAAGCCCAGGGTGCCCGTAGTTTTGCCCAATGTGATTCTATGTTAATTGGCGACAATTCCCAGGCAAATACTTTCCCCTACATCGAGGTCAAAAACCCCACTGCCAGGGTAGAACATGAGGCTAGTGTGTCAAAAATTGGCGCAGAACAATTATTCTATTTCCAACAGAGGGGCATCGGGGCAGAACAAGCTGTATCGATGATGATTAGCGGCTTCTGCAAGTCTGTATTTAACGTGTTACCGATGGAATTTGCCGTAGAAGCAGATAAATTACTATCTCTTAAATTAGAAGGTTCGGTGGGCTAAGGCATACCTAAAACCAGGGATTTTCCCTTCTTGAAAGACCACGATCGTTTCTTTGGAAATGGTCTTGATCTTGTCTTCTAGGAGAGGAATTGTATCTAATTCTTTTAATCCTTTGAGTAGAGGAATATCTAACAGTTTGCTATAGGCTTCTTTGCATACCCACGATCGATAAAACAATAGGGATAAACATTGCCGATCGGGTAAATTATGAAACCATTTTTGTTCAAATGGAGCAAAATAACGATCGACTAGGTTAAGAAAAGAACGGGGCTTTATTTGTTCTAAATCGATGCCAACTGGATAACGATCGTTTAGGGCAATTACGATTAGATTCCCACTATGGGATAAATTAAAATAGAGTGAATGACCCTCCAGGATAGGTTTGCCGTTAGGAGTATGAATGATAGGAACCGATCGGGGTTGAATTTGCAGATAACGACCAAGCACCCGCCGAAGGAAAGTCCGACTCCTCAGAAATCTTTCCCCCTGGATAGGAGATAGGCGGCATAAGCGCTCCTGCTCTTGGTCACTAAGGTAATGAATTTGGGGGCAAATTTGATCAATATTTTGCCAATAAAGCATGGTAGAACTACTAACCAAGAAAGATTTTTAGAACCTAAAGTCGCTATACTATAACCCTAGAATGTTAACTAACACATGGTGCTAACGACAGTAGAATTTGGTCAGATCGCTCAGGGAATGGGGTTATTTGTGTTTGGTTGCGCCATTTTGACTGGTGTTGCCTTTGTCAAAAAATGGGGCTGGCGTTTTCGTATGGTAGGAGTAACATTATTTTCTGTCGTCCTGACGGTGGGACTATTTGCCCTGAGCCTCACCCCCCTGACCAAAGAGGTAGTCCCTGGGGCAATGCCCTACAAGACCGTCTACGATCGGTTTGGCTCCTTGGCAGTAATTGTTGTCGCACCAACTATCACCCCAGATGAATTGTCCCTCACCCTGGAGCAGGCAGCCGCTCGCCTCTTTTCAACCGGCAGAATCAATAATGGCACCGATACCCTCACTGTGCGTGCCCGCACGATCATCCACCCCCGCCCTGGTGTTTCCGAACCCATCTATTTGGGGTCTTGGCAACAGTCCCTCCGCCGGCGCTCCGATCCCGATCGGGTGCTAGAAATAAATCAAGACAACTTTAATCGCCTCAAGTCCTTCCTCAATCAATAAGACTATGACTCTGCAACGTCTACTCACAATAGGATTAACTTTTCCCTTTATCGTCCTCAATGGTTGGTTAGCCTTAGTTGTAATGAACTTTTTTCAGCCCTTTACCAGCATTTTAATTGCCGCTTCAATTTTGGCATTTTTACTAAACTATGCCGTCGAATTCCTGACTTCCCAAGGGGCAAAACGCTCAAACGCTGTCGCAGTAGTGTCTTTACTTGCCCTTTCCATCATTGCCCTGATTGCCTTTTTTGTTGTTCCTATTGCTTTAGGACAGCTAAATGACCTAGTCAAACGCCTACCCAGTTTAATCGAATCGGGGATCAAACAGTTGCAGACCTTCCAGGTATGGGCAGAGGCGCAAAACATTCCCCTCAACATCACCGGCTTAGCAGTACAAGTGGCGGGCAGGCTTTCAGGGGAAATTCAAAATCTCTCTGGCAAGGCAATTAGTCTGGTGCTAGATACGGCGGGGAACGCTTTTAAGGTATTACTCACCCTAGTTTTAACTTTCTATCTTCTGCTGAATGGAAATAATCTCTGGAAAGGCATCTTCCGTCTGCTCCCCACCCCGATCGGGCTGCCAATTCAACGATCGTTGCGCCAAAATTTTCAAAACTACTACATCGGACAGGTCACCCTTGCCTCCCTCAATGGCACTCTGATTACTCTCGCATTTTTGGCATTGAAAGTGCCCTTTGGTCTACTATTTGGCTTAGGCATTGCGGTGATGGGGATCATTCCCTTTGCTGGGGCATTGACCGTCACCATTATCACTATGCTTGTGGCATTGCAGAACTTTTGGCTTGGTCTAAAAGTTTTAATTACCGTCTTAGCGATCGACCAGGCAATGAACAACTTAGTTGCACCAAGAATTTTAGGAGAATTAACCGGCTTAAGCCCGGCATTGATTTTAATCTCACTTTTGGTAGGCTTACAGGTAGCGGGTCCTTTAGGCTTGATTATCGCTGTGCCCTTGGCTAGTTCTTGTAAACTCTTGTTAGATGAAATTCGTGGCTCTGGTGAACAGACAGAACAGCTAGTGGAAAGTACTTCTTAGCTTTTAAGATAAAAGAAGAAAGACAGATAAATGATCTTGAAAGATCAAACAGACCATTTTATTATAGGTCTATTCCTTCAAATCAGGATCAGGAAATAGGTCTAGCCAAAATTGGCTAAGGATTGCGTTTTCTTCTACCACAAATAGGTCATAAGGATCGGGTCCATCTACATGACGACTCATAATACCAAAACCCAAGCGTCGCATTGGTTGTTTCAAATTCAACGGCGTGAAAAGAGGCAGGGGAGAACGAAGGAATTCATCAAAGGTTTTGCTGTTGTTCATTCTTGCTGTAAGAGATTCAACGATCGGTTGGATGTCACTTTCATCTAATATACCTGTGCCCATTATCCAAGCTTTTCTTAGTAACTCTTTCCGCTTGCTGGGGTTATACCAAGCACTGATGAGCATCTCTCTGGCAGAACTTGGTCGATCGATCATTTGTTGGAGTTTTTCTCTTTTGTCTTCTATTATGTCTGCTAATAAGTCTGTAATTGGTTGTTTAACCGATCGGAGTTTCATTGTAGCCCCTGGCTTGCCCAGCCACCAGTTTAAGACAGCCAAGTTAAGGTCTTGTTTTCTAGTTTGATAGAGTTTACCCAATTCTGTCGTTACAGCAGAATACAAACCCTGGAGTTGTTGAGAGCGCCAGAGGGGGCTAGTAATAAAAAGAGGATGATAAAAACATTCCTGCACAATAGATTTAATGCCCTCTTCATTTTTACCCTGACGTAACAAAGTTAATCCCAAGCCAAAATGCAAAGAAGTTTTATGGGGCAATAATTGAAGAGCCTTTTCAAATAGAGGAAGGGCTTTAGTATCATCCCCTAATCTATTTAATATCCAAGCAGATTGATGATAACTAAACTGCTGATAGGGATTATGTTGAATTGATTTTTGAAAGTATTCTAGGGCTAAATTTTGGTCTTCTTTAGCTAAATTTTGATCCCTTTCCTCCCAACCCTTAATACCTAAATGCCAAGCAATTTGATTACTATAATAGGTTTCCCAAGGGGTGAGTTCTAGGGCACGATTTAACTTATTCTTAAAATTGTTAAAAATATTATCTGTAACTGATGCAGAATTTTGATATGGTCTAATTTGTAAGAAACCCTGGCTAGATAGATGCCACGCCAAATTTATCGGTGTTACCCAAATTATTCCACCCAACAATAGGAACCAGCCAATTAAAGCACTTAATCTCCGATATTTGAAGGGGAATATTCTCTCTTTATGATCTGTCGTGTAAAGTAAAATAACAATATAAATTAGTAAAGAAATACTAATTGCTATCACATCTAATTGGTAATCAAAAAATGATAGGGCTCCATAGCTCATAATAGCAATAAAGAGGGAGTCTCGATAAATTTGATACTGGTGTTTAGGGCGCAAAATAAACCATAAACTAATGCACCATAAAATTAGAAGTAATGCACCTATCCCTAATTCACTGAAAATTTGTAGGGGCAGGCTATGGATTTGGAAATTCATTTCTGCCTGATTAAATGCCCATTCGGGGCGGAACTTTTGATATAAAAGGGGGATAGAACCTATGCCTGCGCCAAGGAACCAATTACTTTTAATAATTCCAATTCCTACTGCATTTGCGATGCTCCGATAGATAAATTCTCTATGATTTTGACCTGTGGCTAAGGCTACTAAAACCGATCGGATATAATTATTACCTAATCCTATAACTAACAGTGGTAAAATAGAGAGAATTAAAGCCCCAAAAGTTAATCGTGAGCGTCGTAATAAGAATATTAAAAATCCCAAAGTCATTACCAAAAAACCGATAAAACCAGCCCAAGAGCTAGTTATGTAAAGATCAAGTAAACCTAGAATAAATCCTAAAGTTCCTATTTTTTGCCATAGCCCTTTTTCCGTGAAAACCAAGACAAAAAATAAGGGTAATGCCAATATTATATAGCCCGCTACATAATTATTATCCCCAGAAGGCAAGTCATTATGTAAGCTAATTTGACTCAGAGCAAAACCAATGTTAATCCCTTCTTTTTTTAGACTTTGTAACTGATTTAGGTAGGGTAAAAAGCGTTGCCACGTCCATAGAATTAAACTATCTAAGATATAAATAAACTGTAATAAGGCTTGCAATTTTAGTAGAGAGATGGGCTTATCAGTAATTTTTAGATGTTGCCATAAACTATAACCGATCGTGGTAAAACTTAATAGAATTCCCCCTTGCCAGATTGCCTGATGCTTAAATTCTGCAAATAATGAACTTATAGTAACTAAAGTAATTAAAGTTAAAACCCACCGATCGATACCCTGACCAAATAGATAGAAATGACGCTCTTGAGGATATAACCGGAGGAGGAATAAAACTACCATTAAAATTAAGCCCCCCTGCCACCACAAAACAAAAGGATAGGCAATTAGATGAGGGGTTAAAATTAAATTTGTTGTATGTAAATCTGGTATTAAAGTTACGAAAAAATATAGTAACAGGGCAAAAAAAGCAAGAATTCTACCAGATGCCATTTGAATAACCTATCGACCTGTAAATAAGTTATCATTTTTAGGGCATCAAACCCCATAATCGGGATGAAAGAAGGTATAAATCTTGTAAGCCAGCTTTTCCCCTATGCCCTTGGTGGAGGCAATTTGTTCTAGGTTGGCTTGGCGGAGGTATTCTATTGTATGAAACTTGTCGAGGAGGATTTTTTGTCGGTGTCTGCCCAGTCCAGGCACTTGATCAAGGATTGATTGCTGCATTCTCTGACTTCTTTTTTGGCGATGGAAGCTCACAGCAAAACGGTGTGCTTCATCTCGCAACCGCCTTAGTAATTGCACGCCTGGATGATCCCGATCGATTATCAGAGGTTCTTTAGCACCTGGCAAAAATATCTCTTCTCTTTTTTTCGCCAAACTGATCACGGTAAACTCTTCTTCTAAGCCGAGTTTTTTTATTATTCCCATCACGGCAGATAACTGCCCCTTGCCACCGTCAATCATCACAACATCTGGATAGTCGTCTTTCGTTTTACTAGGATGGAACCTCCGGTGAATTACCTCTGCCAGACTAGCAAAGTCATCGGAATGACCAGGTTTGATCTCTGGATTACGAATTTTGTAATGACGATAAAACTGTTTGGCGGGCATTCCATCAATAAAAACTACCTGACTGGCAACAACATCGGTGCCTTGGATATGGGAAATGTCATAGCCTTCTATACGATGGGGAAAGTTTTCTAGGTCAAGAATTTGGGCTAAACCCTCTAAACTGGCAAAATTCCGATCGGATTGTCTTTGAATCCGAGCTAATTCATATTGAGCATTCCGCTCTACCATCTCGATTAACTCTGCTTTTTGTTGTCTTTGGGGAGTAAAAAGATGGACTTTCTTTTGTTTTTTATCCTTCAACCACGCCGCTAAAACTTCTCCTTCTGGCAGTTCTAACTGGGTATGAATCTCGGTTGGTATCTCTTGGGGTTCACAACTCTGGTAATGGGCTTCTAGGGTTCGTTGTAAAATCATGGCAGGTTCAGCACTTTGACTGTCTGCTACAAAAGCTAAACGACCAACTAAACGACCCGCCCGAATTTGAAACAACTGAATACAGCTATGGTTTTCATCTTGGGCTAGGGCGATAGCATCCCTAGAAATTGTGTCATCGGGTAGGGTGACTTTCTGATCGCTGTGGAGGGCTTTGAGATTGCTAATTTGATCCCTTATGCGAGCAGCTTGTTCAAATTCTAAATTTTCGGCATATTTTTCCATCCGATCGGTCAGCGTTTCGACCAATTCTTTGATTCTGCCTTGAAAAACCATCGCTACTTTGAGCATAATTTTATGGTAGTCTTGAGGGGAGATTAACCCCTGACAAACTCCAGGACATAAACCCATATCATAATTAAGACAGGGACGATCCTTGAAGAGAGGTTTTGGTCTTTGCCGCAGAGGAAAGATACGTTTTACCATCCAGAGGGTGCGTTTGAGGGCAAAGCTATCAACATAGGGACCATAATAACGGTCTTGAGCGTTACCCGTCTTTCGTCTTGTAATAAAAATTCTGGGATAGTCTTCTGACCAAGTAATGCAAATATAGGGATATTTTTTATCGTCTTTTAGTAAAACATTGTAATAGGGTTGATATTGTTTAATTAAGTTGTCTTCTAATGCCAGAGCTTCTGCTTCTGTATCCGTTACGATAAATTCAATCTCCCAAACTAACTGTACCATCATGGCAATGCGGGGGGATAGGTCTTGGGACGATCGGAAGTAGGAACGCACTCTATTACGCAGACTTTTTGACTTGCCGATGTATAAAACTTCGTCGTCTTTCCCCCGCATGAAGTAGACTCCTGGTTCTAAAGGAATCTCTTTTAGCCTTTCTTGGAGTTTTTCGTTATTTTGTAACAAAGGGGTCATGTCAGGGAATTGGTCTTTGTCTTTTCATTTAATGATAATGATTCTTTCCAGCATCATACTTAATCCCATTAAAAATTCGAGACCAAACCCTGGTGATCTCATCCTGAAGTTTTCTGCTTTTTTCTAGCTACGATCGGGGGCGGCTGCGGCGGGGCTTGCGGGGACTAGCTTCCCCTTGATCGCCGTAGAGGTTGATGTCTACCCCCTGTCCGGCATTCTGGGCTGCCATGCCCAAAATAGTGCGGAGCATGGTGATTGTCCTTCCATTCTTACCGATAATCTTTTCCCGATCGGTTTCAGCTACTGCCACCCTGACTAGGGTATAGCGACCGGAAGCCGTAGTTTCACAATCCACAGACATTTGCTCCGGAAATTCCACCAGGGGAGAAAGGAGATGGAGGGCAATGGCGCTGTAATCAACCACGGGCGACTGGTTCCAAAATGCTTGCTTTTTCCAGGAGGCGGCGGACGGTATCCGTAGGCTGTGCCCCTTCACTGAGGCGCTTCTTAATGCCTTCGACATTGAGGCGGGTTTCCTTTGTGCGGGGGTCATAAAAACCAAGCTCTTCCAAGGGGATTGCCTGGCGGCGGGTAGTGTTATGAATCGCAATAATCCGGAAGGTAGGCATCCGTTTTTTGCCGAACCGTTTGAGGCGCAGTTTGACCATAGGTTAAATTTTTGAGACAAGATTTTATAATACCAAACTTCTTAGAGTTCGCCAAACCCCTTGCGCTTTTTCTTTTTCTTGCCATAATTGACCGTCGGATTAGGGGCTGGTCTGCCCATGCCCATCATCTGGTTTTTGCCCATATTTTGCATTAGAGTCCGCATCCGTTGGAAGTCTGCCACTAGCTTAGTTACGTCCTGCATCTGATAACCAGCCCCTCTGGCGATACGTTGTTTGCGGCTGGGACTGCGGGCAATCAGGTCGGGATTTTTGCGCTCTTCTGGGGTCATAGAGCCGATCATCGCTTCTACCCGTTTGAGATTTTTTTCCGCTTCTTGGAGTTGGGCATCGTTGATCTTCATACCGGGGATCATCTTCATAATGCTACCGAAGGAACCCATACTCTTCATCATGCGGGTATTTTTCAGGAAGTCCTCGAAGTCGAATTGGGCGCTGAGGATTTTTTCTTGTAGTTTGGCTGCATCGTCCAGGTTTACCTGTTCCTGCATTTTTTCGACTAGGGTCAGAACGTCTCCCATCCTCAGAATGCGGGATGCCATCCGATCGGGGTAGAAGGGTTCTAGTGCCTCTACTTTTTCGCCGGTGCCGACAAATTTAATGGGCTTGCCAGAGATATAACGAATGGAGAGGGCTGCCCCACCCCTGGTGTCTCCATCTAGTTTGGTTAAAATTGCCCCCGTAATGCCTACCTGTTCATGGAAGGTGCGAGTCAGGTTGGCGGCTTCCTGCCCGGTCATGGCATCTACTACCAGGAGGGTTTCCGTAGGCTCGATCGTGTTTTTGATGCGGATTAGCTCTGCCATCATGGTTTCATCAATCTGGAGCCTGCCGGCGGTATCCACAATGACCGTATCTATGCCCTGGTCTTGGGCATGAGCTACCCCCTGACGGGCAATTTCTACGGGGTCTGCTTCGCCACCCAAGCTAAAAACGGGGATGTTGATTTGTCTGCCGAGGGTAATTAGCTGGTCGATGGCAGCGGGGCGATAGATGTCTGCAGCTACTAGGAGCACCGATCGGTTTAATTTCCTTAAATGGAGGGCTAATTTAGCGCTGGCGGTCGTTTTGCCCGTACCCTGTAGTCCCGCCATCAAAACGATCGTGGGGGGGGTATCCTTTTGGGCGAGGGGGACATTTTCCTGCCCCATCAGCTCTACCAGTTCATCGTAGACCACCTTGATAAACTGCTGTTCAGGGGTGACACCCATCACTACATCGGTGCCCAACGCCCTTTGACTCACTTTGGCAACAAAGTCTTTGGCGACCTGGAGGCTTACATCTGCTTCGAGGAGTGCCCGCCTTACTTCCCTGATTGCAGGCTGGATATTATTTTCGTTAATCCGGTCATGTCCCCTGAGTTTACGCCAGGCTCCTTCAAATTTTTCGGTAATTTCATCAAACATCGATTATTGTGTGAGAAGTATCCTGCTATTGTAGAAAATTATCCGCCTAGACTTGTTGACCGATCGGGTGGAAATAATGAAGTTTTTTATTTTTCTTGCATCGCTCTTACCAGTTCCGCTGCCACCTCTGGGCGAGAAAATTCCGGCGGGGGGCATTCTCCCCTCCTTAACATTTCCCTTACCTTAGTACCGGAAAGATGAATGCGTTCTTCGGGGGTACTGGGGCTGGTTTTGGTGGTTGCCATCGTTTGGGTGCGCTTGCAGTAAAAGGCGTGTTCAAACATCAGGGGGATAATGCCGAGGGCTTGGGGGTCAAATTCACTAAAGATTTTCTGGGCATCATAGGTGCCGTAGTAGTTGCCGACCCCCGCATGGTCCCGCCCGACGATAAAGTGGGTGCAACCATAGTTCTTCCGCACGATCGCATGGAAGATGGCTTCCCTTGGACCAGCGTAGCGCATCGCTGCCGGATTGATGGCTAAAATCACCCGGTCTTTGGGGTAGTAATGCTCCAGCATAATTTCATAGCAACGCATCCTGACTTCGGCGGGAATGTCATCACTTTTGGTGGCACCGACGAGGGGATGCAAAAACAGACCATCGACAATTTCGAGGGCACATTTCTGGATATATTCATGGGCGCGGTGGATCGGATTGCGGGTCTGAAAGCCCACGATCGTTTGCCAGCCCCTGGCTTGGAATTGCTGACGGGCATCGATCGGGTCGATCTGGTAAGGGGGGAAGAGGGGATGGGGATGACGTTCCAGGAGCCAAATATCACCCCCCAAGTAAACATCCCCCTGTTGGGAAAGCACCTTTACCCCTGGATGCTCAAGGTCTGTGGTCAGGTAGACCCGGCTGGCTTCTGCCTCCCGATCGTAGGTAAATTTTTCCTGGAGTTCCAACACCCCCCAAAAGGTGCCCTGGGGATTATTAAGGCGAATTGTATCCCCGATTTTGAGGTTGGCTGCCACATCTGCTTGCACCGATAGAGTGATGGGAATAGACCAGGGTAGACCATTGGCTAGGTGCATGTTTTTGAGGACATTGTGGTAGTCTGAGGAGAGCATAAAGCCCGTCAGGGGGCTAAACCCACCAATAGCGATCATTTCTAAGTCAGAAATTTCCCGATCGGATAGAGTGAGCGCAGGCAGAGCCTTCCCCTCGGCTAAAAACTGCTGCCGTTGAGCAGGGCTACAAATACGCTGGACAAGGATGCCACCATGGGCAGAAATCAGAGAGGGCATGGGAACAACATGGACTACAGCTAAAACATCCTAAAGCAAAATAGCGCCATAATACCAATGCTTCCCGGTCTAGGGTAGAGTAGAACATCACAGCGGTAAAAGGGCAAGTAATGATTAAAATCAGTCCACCAACCCTAAAGAGGCTCCGTAAGATTAAGCAAAGCCCGGTTGTTTGGGAAGGAGCCCGGTGTAGTGTACCTACCCTGAGGAGGGTGAAATTTGCCAATGTAATTCCCCTCCAGCCCCAGTCGGGGGAAGAACCAGAATATGTGCTATGGGCGGATGCTACCAATGGGGCAATCCGGACGATGACCCCGATCGAGCCTAACGCTGGTATTGAAGTGCTGGTCCGTTCTTTGCTCCAAGCGATCGAGTATCCCCAGAGCAATACCCCCCCCCTACGCCCCCAAAAAATTATCGTCAACGACCGGCAGAGCCAGTTTTATTTACGGGGCATTCTCCAGGAACTTGACATTACCGTAGAATTTGCTGAAACCCTCCCCCTGATTGAAGAAATCCTCTTTAGCCTCGGCGAACAGGCTGACAATACCCCCGAACTCCTCCCCTACGAACTTGCCCCTACCTTTTATCGCCAGATTGAATCTCTATGGCATCTTTCGCCCTGGGAATTTGTCAATGACTACCACATAATTGAGGCTAAACTCGATCGGTGGGACATCAATAGTTTTTTTATTACTTTCATAAGGGATGTGGGTCTTTCCGATGCGGGAGTGATGTTTTACCACAGCCTAGATTCAATCCGCAAGTTTCGGATGTCAGTCATTCAACATATGATCGAAGAAGTACAAAGTATGGAAGACACCTTTTTAAGTCAAGACTGCATCTTTATGATGTTCAATCGGGCGGATGAAGTACCGGATAATGTCAAGCAGATGATCCATAACTTGGGTTGGCGACTAAAGACTCATTATCCTTATTTTTCGATTTTACATCCCCTAGAAGGCGAGCGGGGCTTTTTACAGGAAGAAGAGGTCCTGGCTTTAACTGCTACATTAGAAGCCCTGGTTCTTTTCTTTTTTGAATATAAAAGACAATTCCGACCAAGACATTTTCCTGCCCTGCGGTCTACCTATAACGCCAATACTGTCCCCCAACCCTGCCCGGTCGAGATTATTACTTTAGTTGAAGAATCTAAACAAATTCTTAGTCTTTCCGGTGACTACGATGAAGAAGAAATCATCCGTCGCGATCTTATTCCTGATCAAAGTTTGATTCATTTAACTTCTGTCAATCTGACAGATGTAGAGAAATTTCGAGAGGTTGCCCCTAACAAAGAACTCTGCGAAACTTGGGTTAAACATTCAAGACAACCGATCGTTTTAATTCAAAATTCTAAGAGTCAGATCAATCTTCTCATTCAATCCATAAAAGAAGAAGAAGGTTTAAGGGCTATTTGTTTTGTTCCCCATGATTCTTTTGAAGTAGTTTTACTGATTACAGGCAAGGGAAATTTTCATTTTTTAGATAAAAACTATCGCTATGAAGAGCATTTTCTTAGTTTTAGTCGCTGGCAGAGGGAATGTCAAACCAAACAACAATGTGCGATTATTTTGGCAATGGGTATAAGGGGTAAGACTAGGGGTAATCCAAAGCTGAATCATATTCTTGGTTATTATGAAGTGGAATATGTAGACTACACAGAATTCAATATTGACTTGCGGGCAAGTGTAGATATGGAATGGTTTTAGGTTCTATGACAAACCCTAGAGTGTTGGTCGGTGTGACTGGTAGTATTGCAGCTTACAAGACGGCAGAAGTAGTATCAAGTTTGGTGAAAGATGGAAAAGATGTGCGGGTTATTTTGACAGACAGTGCCTGTGAGTTTATCAGTCCTTTGACTTTTGCGACTCTTGCCCGTCAGCCGTCATACACCGATCGGGATTTTTGGCAGCCTGGTCATGGTCGCCCCCTCCATATCAGTTTGGCAGAATGGGCAGACCTACTGCTAATTGCGCCTTTAAGTGCTAATAGTTTAGCTAAACTAGCCCTTGGTCTGGCGGACAATCTATTGATGAATACGGTGTTGGCTTCTACCTGCCCGGTCGTTTTGGCACCAGCCATGAATACAGCAATGTGGGAACAACCGATCGTACAAGAACATATAAACAAACTAAAAAAACAAGAGCGATTTATCTTTCTTTCGCCTGGAGTTGGTCTCTTAGCCTGTGACACTGTAGGCACCGGTAGGATGGCAGAACCCCCTTCTATTTTAGAAGCTATCAATTCGGTCATTTTAACTAAAGGCAGACAGGACTTAAAAGGTAAACGAATTTTAGTTACTGCAGGCGGAACCAGGGAATATATCGATCCCGTGCGGTTTATTGGTAATCCTTCGACGGGCAAACAGGGGCTAGCGGTAGCAAGGGCTGCCTATGATCGGGGGGCAGAAGTGACCTTGATCTATGCTAATGGCACAGAAAAAATAACGGAATGGAAAACGATCGATGTTTCTACAGCCTCTGAAATGGAAGAGGCATTATCAAAAGAATTTGACTTTTGTGATTGGTTGATCATGGCGGCAGCAGTGGGAGATGTGCGCCCTCTGGTATCTTTCGATTACAAACTACCGAAAAACGAATTAACAAAACCTTTATCATTAAAACTAATCCCCGATCTTTTAACTCATCTCGGCAAGATCAAAAGGGAGCATCAAAGAATAATTGGTTTTGCGGCTCAGACTGGCACTGATGAAGAGATGTTGGCAAAAGGTAGAGCTAAACTACAACAAAAAGGATTAGATGGGATAGTGATCAATGCCATCGATCGGTTGGAAGGAGGCTTTGGCAAGGAAAATAACCAGGCTTTCTTTCTGGATGACCAAGACCGATTGAAGACCTATCCCCTCTCTTCTAAATTGGAAATCGCCCATCTTTTATTGAATGATATTTTGACAAAAGAGAGAGAAGAGGGAAAATGAAAGAAAAAGCAAAAACGATCGTTGGTTTGCGGGGTAGTGGTCTGACTGCCCAATGTCTGACCTGGTTAGATGAGTTAATCAATCAGGGGGTAAAACCCGATCGGATTATGGTTTTGGTGCGCCATAGTGTCAAAGCAAAGGAATTTAGAAGAAGATTTACCCAAGACATTATCTTAGGAGAAGTGCAAATATATGGATTTACGACCTTTCTTCAGGCACAATTATCTAAATTATGGGCAGAAGTATGCAGCCTAGAACCAGGTTTACCAGATACTTTTCAGCCTTTATTTTTAACGAAAGACTTAACTCAGTTTTTGTTAGCCTGCGCCTTCGATCGTTGTGGTGATCATTTTCAGAAATTTAGAGTTTCGTCGTTACCAGAATATAAAATACTAGACCAAATTATATCTGATAGTTATGTTGCCCATAGTGCCTGTATTCCAACAATGGAAATCGGCAAACGCTTGGCAACTGCTTGGGTTGATCAAAATAATAATAGTTACAAACAAATGTTAAATTCTATTCCCTGTTGTTTACAAAATCTAAGAAAATTAGCTTTAGAACATAAGGTGATCGATTTCAGTTTTCAATTCGATTTATTTCATCGTCTTGTCCTTAATATCGATCGTTTTTGGCAGTCTTGGGACTATCTAATTGTTGATAATGCAGAGGAAAGTAATGGTGTATTTCTTAACTTTTATGAAAGGGCATTAACAAAGGGGAAAAAGCTCTTTTTTGCCTATACGGTGGGGGGAGGCTCTACCTACACCAGTGGGGGGGATGGAATTTCAGAATTTCTGCGGGATAAAACCACTTACCAATATATTGATCTCTTTCCGGGCATGGGCAAGCTGGGGATCGCCATTACAGAAGTGTTAGAGGCTAAATTAAGATTCCCTATAAAACTAAAAGTTAGAGAAGATTACACCGATCGGGTTCATCTCTTAAGAGAAAATACTTACTTAGAAGCTATAGAAACTACTATTAAAACCGTAAACCAATTATTAAATAATAACGTTCCGCCGGATAGAATTGCAATTTTAATGCCCCGGTTTGATCAAGCCTTAATGCAGGTAATTTTGCACTCTGATATTGCCGATCGTTGTAGTTTTTTGAATCCCTACATGAGCTTTTTACGCTATCCGGTTATTCATGCCATGATAACTGCTGCCCAACTAATTGAACCGGATTTAGTTTCTGCCCCCAGCGACCGCCAAATTAGTGACATGATTAGTTTATTATTAGGCATCGATCGGATTCGGGCTATCTTATTAGTTAATGCCTTCGATCGGTATCACCTAAATCTCAATTCTAGTTTATCTACCAGAATCGATCGATCTAGTAAAGATAAGTTTGATTTATTTATTCAGCGTCTTAATTTCTATCGCAATAGTGACCATCGCCTAGACTATTTTTGGCGCAATCTAATTAAAGAATTTAGTCCGAATTTTAGGCTTACGCCAACCGATCGGGATATATTAAAAAGCTTAATGTCTACGGTCGATCGATTCTTTCAGGCTTTTCCTCGTTTTACTAATTTTCAATTTATCCAGATGCTTTTATCCGGTCAGACTCCCACTATTTTGCGCCAATGGGAAGATGACCCCAAAATCATGGTGGCAACTCCTATGCAATTCCTAAAGACCGATCGGGTGACGGACTATCAGTTTTGGTTCAATATCAGCGGCAGGGAATGGCGAAAACCGGTCTGCCGTGAACTGTTTAACCGTGAGGTTCTAACCCCTAGTTGGCAACCCCAGGTTTACACCGCTGGGCAGGAGCAGGAACTAAGAACCAAGCAACTGGCGCGCACCCTCCTCAATCTCTGTTGTCGCAATCAAAAAGCCATCTATCTAATTAAGACCCAGACCACTATCCAAGGACAGGACAACTATAGTAACCTCGATGAGCAAATTCTCCAGGCTAGCCGGCTAAAATAAATTTTTCTAGGGCAACGGCTGCCCCATCCGCCTCGATCGGGGGAGCAATCCAGTCGGCGCAAAGTTTTAACTCCTCTGCCCCATTGCCCATCGCCACCCCAATACCGCTGTATTTGATCATTTCAATATCGTTGCCATTGTCCCCGATCGCCATTACTTCTTCTGGTTTCAAGCCATAGAGTTCCTCTGCTAGGAATTGGACGGCTGTCCCCTTATTGGCGCGGGGATTGGTCGCCTCAAAATAGCGCGCCTGGGAGCGGGTCAAATAGAGTTCATCGGCGCGATAACGCTCCTTAAAGTCGGTGAGCAACTGCTTAATCCGATCGGTGTTGTCACTGAGGGCAAGGAGCTTGGTAGGTGGTGACTGATTTTGGACAAAGGTCTTCAGACAGCCTACCGCCGCGATCGGCACTTGAGAGCGCTCCGCATAGACCCGGCTGGGAGGAGTGATAGTATCCACATAGAGTTGGTCATCCACATAGAGATGAATCACTAGGTCTGGATAGCCGACTAAATCTTCCAGTAGTTTGAGGGCATAGTCCGTCCCGATCGGTAAATGATTGACTACTTCATCCCTGGCGGGGTCTTTGATTAGGGCACCCTGATAGGAAATTAAAGGCACATCTGCCCCTACGGTCTGGTGGAACCTAACCGCCGATCGGTACATCCTGCCGGTGGCAATGCCTACCTTTACCCCCTGACTTTGCACCGCCTTGATCGTAGCAAGAAGCCTGGGGCTGACCTGGTTGTCTTCCCCAGAAATGGTGCCGTCAATATCTAAAATTACTAACTTGATTGGGCTAGGCATCGCACTTGCTCCCGGTAATTGCCCTACATTCCTGCTGGAGTTGGCGGGCTACATCCCTAGATAACTGCCCCGATCGGGTGACCGCCATGCGATAGAACTGCTTTGCCTCTTCCGTACTGGCACCCCCCTTCTGCCAGAGGATTTGCGCTTTCAAATAGAATAGCTCCGGATTTTGGGGCGCAAGGGAAAGGGCTTTATCCACTGCCTCTAGTGCCTGGTCAGACTTTTTGCCGTCTCGGTAGCCTAGAGCAATGCCCCGCCATTTCAGGTATTCAGGACCCGCCTGGCGTAGACTGCCGAGGGCAGTTTCCAAGTCAGTAAGGGGCAAGACAGAAGCCACCAAAATATCCATAAAACCCTTAATCAGATTGAGTTCGGGGTCAGTGGGGTCAATTTCCTGTGCCTTGCCCATCTCATCCAATGCCTTCTGGAGGGTGGCAATGCCCTGGGGCGCTCCCTTAATTACGCCCTGGGTGGAAACAATATGACCGGCTTCCATAAATAGACCGGCTGCCATGTAGAGATGCCCCCTTAATTTGTCCTTAGCTAGTAGCTTTTGGGCGCTTTCTTTAATCCGGTTGGCATAGACCAACATACCAGGAAAGTCCTTTTCTAAGTAGGCGATCGATGCCCGCATACTGTGGAGGAGGGGTTCATCGGCTTCGGTGCGGAGGGCTACATCGACTTGCTTGACCCCAGCGGGGTAGTTGCCTTCTTTGAACAAGAGGAGGAAAGCGGCTTCCGTTTCTTTCCCGATCGGGCGGGGATTACTAATGCGGAAGGGGTCTCCTGCCCAGGCGGGGAGGGACAGCAACAGGCAGGCAAAGCTATTGATTAACCAGTGGGGGCGCATAGGCTTAAGAGATGAGGGACAACTTAAAGACTGGGGAGTAAATATTGTTCCTCCCTAGAATATCCTACAGTAGGGCTTCTAGGGCGTTGGGGTCGGGGATACAGAGCAATTCCCGATCGGGGTCCCGCTGAATTAACTCTTTTTTTTCTAATTTACCTAATACCCTAGTGACGGTCTCCCTAGCTAAACCGGTCAGGCTACTCAGTTCGCGGTGGGGCAGGCAAGGAATGACTATGCCTTGGGGGGTTTTTCTGCCCTGGCTTTCTCCTAAAAAAAGCAAGATGTCTATTACTCGGGCGTTGCTATCGGATTCCCGCATCCGCAGGCGACGATTGACTTGGCGTAGCCGTTTTGCCATCAGACGAGCAAGGTGGATACCCGCCTTGGGTTCCGTTTCCAAGAGGTGGACAAAATCTGGGGCGGGCAGACTGCCAATTACCGCTTCTGTGAGGGTAATTACATCCGTCGATCGGGGGATTTGATCGAGGGGAGCCATTTCGCCAAACATTTCCCCTATGCCCAAGATGTTGAGACTAACTTCCTTGCCGTCTAGGTTGTAGGTGCGAATCTTGACCCAGCCCTGGAGGACAAAATAAACGGAGGTGCCCCAGTCATTTTCTAGGAGAATTACCCGATCGGCGGGATGTTGACGAGTTATCATCTTGACCGTAGCCCGCTCTACGGCGCTGGGGGGTAAGCCCTGAAAAAAAGAGGAGGAACGGATCGCTCGGAGCCAGTCCTCGGCTGTCATACTTGGAAATGGGCAGCAATTTGTTGGGCTTGGGTGGGGGTCAATTCAATCTCAGCCGCAGTCATGGTCTGGGGGTCTTTGAACACAACATAGCCTGGGTATAGCTCTAGTAGGGGTGAATTGAGGCGGATCGTCTCGTAAGTCGGCTCTTTAGAAGTAACGCGAACAAAGTAGTTGCGGCTAGTGTCGGGGATAATATCTAGGGTCTGCGCCTTCCGATCGAGTTTTAGGGCAACGGGGGTAAGGTTTCGTTCCGCTTCATCCTTGGGGCGCTGCCAGTAGAGGGTAATGCCCCTCAGGTCGGTTTGCAGGGGGCTAAACTCTTCGTCAAATTTTTGAATATCCCAATTAACTGCCTCTATATTTCGATCGGGGGGGATGGGACGTTGCTGCCAGAGTATATCTTTCCCCGTCAGGTTCTGCCACCATTCCTTAATTTGGGCTAACTTCTCTTCTCCCTCTGGTGCGCCCTGTTGCCAAAAAACGATCGGTTCCATAGTTTTGTCCCTCATTTTAGTGTCATTTTGCCAGTAAAATTCAAGATTGACAACAAACAAGATTAGATAGAGCATACCCTCTGTTAAAATAATTGTCTCAATTTGAGGTATTTGGCATAAACTAAACGAAATTAAATTTCTAATTCAGTGTTTAACTGGTTTCAGCGCCCCCAAACCGAGCCGAGTCAACCGATCGAGACTAAAAAACCGATCGATTCTGAAGCCCCTCCCCCCGAATTATTAGAGTGGGCAAAGTCAGCCTACGCTAATGTGCAAAAGCAAGAAGCGCCCCCAGAAACTGAGACCCCAGCCCCAGAGAGCAACCCTGAACCCGCTCCAGAATTACCTTTTTGGATGCAGTCGGAAGAAGAGCGCCAAGCCCGCCTCGAGTCCCTAGCTGCTAATGCCATTGTGGAGCCTGCACCGCCAGCCCCAGAAGTACCAACCCTAGAAACCATCCAGTTTGATGATGGTTTTTTATGGTCGGCGGAAGTCCTTGCTGCCCAGGGTCGTCGCCCGGAAGATATTTCGATCGAGGAGATCACTTGGCTCAAACGTCTGCGCCAGGGGCTTTCTAAAACCCGTCTTAATTTAGTTAACCAACTCAAAGCCCTAGTCGGTCAGGGTCCCCTCAGTCCCGATAGTGTAGAAGAATTGGAGGCGCTCCTCCTCCAGTCTGATGTAGGGGTAGGCACCACCGATCGGGTCATTTCTACCCTGCAAGCCAAGCTCCGTAATGAAGTCCTCCCCCCCGCCGAAGCGATCGCCTATCTCAAGCAAATCCTGCGGGAGATTTTGGAGCAACCCATCACCCGATCGAGTAGCCCCTATGCCCCCAGGCTCTATCCCCAGGCAAATCAGCTCAATGTTTGGTTAATCACTGGTGTGAATGGGGCGGGTAAAACCACCACGATCGGTAAAATTGCCCATCTTGCCCGCCGATCGGGTTATCGCACCCTCATTGCTGCGGCTGATACCTTCAGGGCGGCTGCCATAGAGCAGGTCAAGGTATGGGGTAATAGGGCAGGGGTAGAAGTGATTGCCAACCCAGGACAGAACACCGACCCAGCCGCAGTGGTATTTGATGCCCTCAGTGCTGCCCAAGCCAGACAGACTGAATTACTCCTAATTGATACGGCGGGGCGCTTACAAAATAAGAAAAACCTGATGGAGGAACTAAAAAAAATCCGTCGCGTAATTGACAAGCAGGCAAAAGAAGTAGTTATCGAGTCCCTATTAGTTTTGGATGCGACCCTGGGGCAAAACGGACTAAAACAAGCCGAGGTCTTTACCCAGTCTGCCAATATCACGGGGGTAGTGATAACCAAACTAGATGGAACGGCTAGGGGGGGGATTGCCCTAGCAGTGGTAGACCAACTGGGACTGCCCATCCGCTTTATCGGTGCCGGAGAAGGCATTGAAGACCTCCGCCCCTTCTCCAGTTACGAATTCGTGGAGGCGCTCCTTAGTTGACCATGACCGCTAACCTGCGCCCGATCAATATCCAGGAACTCCGCCAACTCCTCGCCACGATCGATCGGGAGCAAAACAAAATTCAGGAACTCCTCGCCTATTTGGGCTATGCCCTGCGGAGTATCGGCAATATTAAGCAACTCTTGGAATTAGTGCCCCTCATTGCCAGTAACCTAACGGAAGCGGACGGGGGCATCCTCCTGCTCTTCAAGCACCAAGACCCCCGCCATCTCCAGAGCGTGCATTGTATCGATCGGCAGGGCAGACCGATCGAGTCCATTCAAATTGCTTTAGAGCGGGCGTACCAGGAGGGCTATATCGAATCGGAAGCATCTTGGGACCGGCGCATCGGCATTGAAGTAGGTTTTCATACCCAGGTGTTCGGTGCACCTATTTTACTGGGGCAGTCATCCCACGGGCGCTTGTATGTCTACAGCCGCGACCCTTCCTATACCTGGAATCATCACCGGCATCGTTTGGTGAGGCTCATTGCCGATCAAACCGCTCTAGGGCTAGAAAACACCTCTCTTGCTCTGGTAGTGCAGGAAAAAAAGCGCCAAGACCAGCAACTTGAAATCAGTGCCGAAATTCAACATCAGCTATTTCCCCACAACTTTCCTCAAATTCCTGGTGTACAAATTGCCGCTAAATATTACACCGCCGATCGGGTAGGGGGGGACTACTACGACTTCATTGCTGTACCAACTGGTAACCGCTGGGCATTTGTGATCGGGGATGTGATGGGCAAAGGAGTACCTGCGGGTCTAATTATGACAATGACTAGGGGGATGCTCCGGTCTGAAGTGTTAAATGGGCATGGTCCCGCCCGTATTTTGGAACACCTCAATCAAATTATGTATGATGACCTCGATCGGTCGCGGCGCTTTGTGACCCTCTTTTATTCAGAGTATGATGCCATCGCCCAGACCCTCACTTACAGTAATGCTGCCCATATGCCAGCTTTGCTCTGGCGTTACCAATCAAAAAAACTGCAAACCCTAGACACGATCGGGTCAATTATCGGACTAGCACCCAACTCAACCTATGAACAAGAACAGGTGCAATTACTGCCTGGGGATGTAGTCTTTTTTTATACCGATGGGATTACTGATGCCTCAAATGCCTATGGTACCCGCTTCGACGAAGAAAATCTCCGCCTTGCCATCCAAAAAGCCTGCAACCGATCGGGTTGTAACGCCGAATCCATTTTAGAAGAAGTATTCAAAGCAGTTCATAATTTTATTGGTCTACCCCAAAAGACAGCGGATGATATGACAATCATGGTCTTACAAGTCTTAAGATGAGTTTAGAAAATCTATGATTTATCCTTTGTTATAGAAAAAACTATGAGAAAATTACTAATAAAAAAAGGAATCCTTACAATTAAATAAATTAGTTTGAAATCGGAATGTCATCAGACAAATTTCCACTACCCTTCAGTTTTTGCTCTGTAATCCTTAGGGTGATCAAAATTCCATACAAATTATTGCCCAATTCAAATGAAAAAAGTATAAGTAGCAAGACATCATTCAAGAAGGGCTGAAGCAACTATCAGTGCTAGAGAAGCTAGCATTAAAGAAGTAATCAAGGAATGGAGTCTATAGGGTATGAATAGAGATGAAACAAAAAAAATTGAAGAAACTGTAGGAAAACTCAGAAAAGTTAGCCGCCAATTCGATGCACTGAACTTTTCCCTTGATGTGCTCTTGTCGGAAATTGATGAAGAAGTTCGGAAAAATTCACTTGTTGCACTTCGTTTACAAACAAATCGGAGCCCCCCGATCGTAACATCCAAAGTTAATGACGGCGGGTAAGTTCAACCGTTACTCAGGGATAAAACCTCTAAATATTCAGAGGTCAAAGAATCAGGGACTTGGGTGCAAACCACCTTTTTTTCTGACAAAAACGGTTAAATGCCATTAGAATATAAGTAACGGAACGAAAGTTTCCGTTCACTCCTCACACCACTTCCCGTCCAGCGATGGACGGTTTCTTCCTATTAGGGGATGACAACTGTTATACTCATTAAGGAGTTAATTTAGGATCAACCGTATGTCAGCTGCAGTACCTGTTACCGATGCTTCCTTTGAAGCAGATGTCCTCGCCAGTGAAGTCCCTGTGTTAGTCGATTTTTGGGCACCCTGGTGTGGTCCCTGTCGTATGGTGGCTCCCGTGGTCGATGAAGTTGCTGAGCAATATGATGGCAAAATCAAGGTGGTGAAACTCAATACGGACGAAAATCCCAAGATCGCCAGTGAGTATGGCATCCGCAGTATTCCTACCCTGATGCTGTTTAAGGATGGACAAAAGGTAGATACGGTGGTTGGGGCTGTACCCAAGGCTACTTTGGCAAACACGATCGAAAAATATCTTTAATGTCAAGTGTGGAGATTCTTTCTCCGATTGAACAACGGAAAACGATCGGTCGTCTGGCATTCCAACTGGTGGAGAATATCGCAAATTTGGAGGAGTTAGTCCTCTTGGGGATACGCACTAGAGGGGTGCCCCTGGCTCAGGAAGTCGCCCAGAGAATAGCCCAGTTTGAACAAATTACGGTGCCCGTTGGTGCTCTGGATATTACCCTTTATCGGGATGACCTCGATCGGATTGGACCAAGAGTACCCGATCGATCGGAGGTGCCCTCGGATTTGACTGGTAAATTGGTTGTCTTAGTAGATGATGTGATCTGTAGCGGCAGGACGGTAGCGGCTGCCCTCGCTGCCATCACAAACTTTGGTCGCCCCAGGCTTTTGCAGCTGATGGTACTAATCGATCGGGGGCATCGGGAATTGCCCATCCATCCCGATTATGTAGGCAAGCGGGTACCCACTTCCAGGGAAGAAAAGGTCAAGGTTCTATTTCCCGCTACGGATGGACAGGAGGGGGTCTGGTTATTTAAGCCCCAGGGTTAGGTGGCAATCAAAATTGGGTCAATTAAAATAAGAGCTGTTAACAAAATAAGCAAATTACTATGCGGGTCGCAATTGCAGGGGGAGGTTTAGCGGGTCTAGCCTGTGCTAAATATCTCGCCGATCGGGGCATTATTCCCTACGTCATTGAACGAAATGAAGTTTTAGGGGGATTAGTCGCTGCCTGGCAGGACGAAGAGGGGGATTGGGTCGAAACTGGTCTTCATGCTTTCTTTGGTGCCTATCCCAATATGTTGCAACTCATGTCAGAACTAGGCATTAGCGACCGGTTGCAATGGAAGCAGCACACCCTCATCTTTAATCAACCGGAAAAACCAGGGGTTTTATCCCGCTTTGATGTTCCTGATATTCCCGCCCCTTTTAATGTGATTGTTTCCATCCTGCGGAATAACGATATGCTCACTTGGCAGCAAAAGATTCGCTTTGCTGTAGGTTTACTGCCTGCTGTTGTGCGGGGGCAAAAGTATGTCGAATCCACCGATCGGTTTACCTTGTCGGAATGGTTGAGGCTCCAGGGGGTTGACGAAAGAGTAAATACAGATATTTTTATTGCGGCTTCTAAGGCGCTCACTTTTATTAACCCCGATGAAGTATCGGCGATGATTACCTTAACGGCGTTGAATCGTTTTTTGCAGGAGCGCTACGGCTCTAAGATTGCCTTTTTAGATGGTGCTCCCCCCCATCGCCTCTGTCAGCCGATTGTCGATCACTTTGTCCAGCGGGGCGGCACGGTGGAAACGGGGGTCAGTCTCAGAAAAATTGTGCTCAACCCCGATCGATCGGTCAAATACTTCCTGGTGGGTAAAAAGGGAGAACCCGATCGGGTGTTAGAAGCGGATGCCTATGTTTCTGCTATGTCTGTGGATATTTTGAAATTACTTTGTCCACCGGAGTGGCAAGATTTGCCCTACTTCCAGCGGTTAGAAGGCTTAGAGGGAGTGCCCGTCATCAACATTCAAATCTGGTTCGATCGGAAGTTGACCGATGTAGACCAACTCCTATTTTCCCGATCGGATTTACTCAGCGTTTATGCCGATATGAGTATCACTTGCAAAGAATATGCCGACCCCGATAAATCCATGCTGGAATTAGTGGTCGCCCCCGCCCAAGAGTGGATTGGTCGCTCAGACGAAGATATTTTTAACGCTACCATGGCAGAACTAGCCAGACTTTTCCCGTCGCAAATTCCAGAGCCAGCCCGAGTGCTTAAGTACCATGTAGTAAAAACCCCCCGGTCGGTCTACAAAGCCATACCAGGCACCCAGCTCCGCCGCCCTACCCAAACCAGCCCCATCCCCAACTTTTTTTTAAGCGGCAGTTATACACTGCAACCCTATCTCGGTAGTATGGAAGGTGCGGTACTTTCTGGTAAGCTGACAGCAACAGCGATCGAACACGCTTTTTTGTCCCATAGCCCCCAAGACCTTGGTCAAGCAACTGCCCTTAAAACCTAGTCCAGTTTTGGGATTCTCCCTGGCGGAATCCTATGAACTGTGTCGTCAAATTACAGCCCGATATGCCAAAACCTTCTACCTGGGCACAATGCTCATGCCCCTGGCAAAACGAAAAGCTGTATGGGCGCTCTATGCCTGGTGCCGCCGTACCGATGAGCTTGTAGATGGTCTCAATGCGGCTACTACTACAACGGAAACCCTCCAGGCATGGGAACAACAATTAGAAATGACCTTTAATGGACAACCCACTACACCAACCGATATAGCCCTCGCCGATGCAGTTAAAACCTACCCCATCCCCATCCAGCCCTTTAAGGACATGATCGCCGGGATGCAGATGGACTTAAAGTTCGATCGTTATGCCTGTTTCGACGACCTCCATCTCTATTGCTATCGGGTGGCGGGTACGGTCGGCTTGATGTCCGCTGCTGTGATGGGCTTTGACCAGGCAGACCCCCACATTTTAAGTAGCGCCATGTCCGCTGCCATTGCCCTCGGAATTGCCATGCAGTTGACTAATATTTTGCGGGATATTGGCGAAGATGCTCAACGGGGCAGGATTTATCTACCCCAAGAAGACTTAGCCTACTTTGACTACACCGAAGCCGACCTGTTTGCTGGCGTTTTAGACGATCGGTGGGTGAGCCTGATGCAGTTTCAGATTCAGCGGGCAAGACAGTTCTACCAAAAAGCTGAGGGGGGAATAGGTGCCCTTTCCAGGGATGCCAGGTGGCCCGTCTGGGCTTCCCTGATGCTCTATCGCAATATCCTCAATTCCATTGAGGGCAACAAATATCAAGTTTTTTCCCGCCGTGCCTATGTCCCTACCTCGAAAAAATTGTTTACCCTACCCTGGGCATGGCTACGGGCACAGATTTCTTAAGTAGCACTATGACTAAATATGTATTTGTCACTGGGGGCGTAGTATCAAGCATTGGCAAGGGCATTATTGCCGCCAGCTTGGGGCGCTTACTCAAGTCCAGGGGCTATACCATTGCCATCCTCAAACTCGACCCTTACATCAATGTAGACCCAGGCACCATGAGCCCCTTCCAGCACGGGGAAGTATTTGTTACAGAAGATGGAGGGGAAACGGATTTAGACCTGGGGCACTACGAACGCTTCACCGATACCAATATGTCTAAACTCAGTAGTGTGACTACGGGGGGCATCTATCAGTCTGTCATCAATAAAGAACGGAAGGGAGAATATAAGGGAGGGACAGTACAGGTCATCCCCCACATTACCAATGAAATTAAGGAGCGGATTTTTCGGGTCGCCCGCAACACTAACCCGGATGTTGTAATTACCGAAGTGGGAGGAACGGCGGGGGATATTGAGTCCCTGCCCTTTTTGGAGGCGCTCCGACAATTTCGCAAGGAAGTGGGCAAAAATAACACAGTCTATATGCACGTCACCCTTGTGCCCTGGATTACGGCAGCGGGGGAAATGAAGACCAAGCCCACCCAGCACTCGGTCAAGGAACTCCGATCGGTCGGCATCCAGCCGGATATTTTAGTCTGCCGTAGTGAGCGCCCCCTGCCCCAGGGCATCCGGGAGAAAATGTCGGAATTTTGTGATGTAGCCCCGGAATGTGTCATCCCCGCCCCCGATGCCAAGACGATTTATGAAGTGCCTCTGATCATGGAGCGGGAAGGGTTAGCTAACCAAGTCCTCCAACTCCTCCAAATGGAGCAAAGGGTGCCAGACCTCGCCCACTGGCAGACCCTGGTCGGCAGGATTGTCAATCCCCAGCACAAGGTCACGATCGGGATTGTGGGAAAATATGTCCGCCTCAACGATGCTTACCTTTCGGTTATAGAAGCGCTGCGCCATGCTGCCGTTGCCCTAAATAGTGATATTGAGATTGTCTGGGTAGATGCGGAAGATTTAGAGAAAGACCAACCCGATCGGGTTTTGGGCAAGGTCAGTGGCATCGTGGTGCCGGGGGGGTTTGGTCCAAGGGGCATCGAAGGCAAAATCAAAGCTGTAGGCTATGCCAGGGAAAAACAAATCCCTTTTTTAGGGTTATGTTTGGGAATGCAATGTGCTGTGATTGACTGGGCGCGGGAAATCGCTCACCTAGATTCAAATAGCGCCGAATTCGATCGGGATACACCCAACCCAGTGATCCATCTCCTGCCGGAGCAACAGGATGTAGTGGAATTGGGGGGTACTCTGCGTCTGGGGCTTTACCCTTGTAAAATTATGCCCGATACTTTGGCAAGTGAACTTTACCAAGAATCAATCATCTATGAGCGCCACCGGCATCGCTACGAGTTTAACAATGCCTACCGCGACCGTTTTTTGGCAGATGGCTACAAAATTAGTGGCGTTTCCCCCGACGGCAGATTGGTGGAGTTGATCGAACTACCAAGCCATCCCTACTTTATTGCTTGCCAGTTCCATCCCGAATTCCGATCGAGACCCTCCCGACCCCATCCCCTATTTCAGGGACTGATCCGCCGGATTTTGGAGGCGTGATTGCTTGCGCCGGGGTTTCGTAAAAGCCTGCCAGCCCGCCTTCAATGCCACCAGGGTAGACTTAGCCTTTTGGGCGGTTTGTTTTGCCCCTTCTCCTACCTGTTGTACTGCCCTCGCTCCCTGATTTAATTCCTCTGTCAGTTCGGAAACCTCTAAACCCGCTATGCGGAGGGAATCTAGGGCGGGGGGTAGTTCCTGCACCAATAGGTCTGCCAGGCGCTGCACACTACGGCTAGCCCGACTAATCTCTTGAAAAGCAGGGATAGCTGACATCAGCAAAATAGTCAGGGAAATCGCTACCAAGAAAAAGGAAAGGGCTAACCAAAAAATTGGTTCTGTCATGGGGCAGGCTCTAAATAGTTAGTTTTAGTTTACTGAAACATTTCCCTAGTGCAAATATATCCAGAGATTAGCCTAGTCTCAACTAAAGCGGGCATTGCAGTAAGCAACAATCCGATCGACTACTTCCTCGATCGTTAATCCGTCGGTGTTTAGTAAAATCGCATCCTCTGCCTGTCTGAGGGGTGCCACCGGGCGGTTCATATCTCGGTAGTCCCTTTCCTGGATGGACTTTTGAATTGACTCTAGGGAGGGTACTTCCAACTGACGTTCCTTGAGGTCTTGTTGCCTCCGTTTCGCCCTTTCTAGGGCAGAGGCAGTTAAAAAAATCTTGACCTCCGCATCAGGAAAGACATTGGTGCCGATGTCCCTGCCTTCCATCACTACCCCCCCTCCTTTCCCCAGAGAGCGTTGTTCCCTTAACATAATCTCCCTGACTTGGGGAATGGCTGCCACCTTGGAAACTGACTCGGTGATATGGTGCTGCCGAATTAAATCTGTGACATTGTGGTCATTCACAAATACCCTGGCATCGGGGGTCAAAGACACTCTTAAACTGCTTGCCAATTCTACAATTGCCCCCCAGTCATCCAATGCAATTTGGGCTTCTAATACCGCCCAGGTAATCCCCCTATACATCGCCCCCGTATCTAAGTAGAGTAAACCCAGTTTAGCCGCCACCCGTTTTGCCACCGTAGACTTACCAGCGCCGGCGGGTCCATCGATCGCTAGAATGGGGCGGCGGTTTTGCAAGATTAAATTATCGATCAGGCGAGTATTGCCCACATAGCCAGCAATTGCCACCATTGCCACCGTACCATCCATAATTATTTCTAAGGGGGTTAGGGTTTGAAAATGGACACATTCAATATATTCTATCTTAATTTCGGGGACGGTCTGCAAAAAATTTTCGACAACCCCTACTAGCTTTGCACTGCACCGCTCTCCCTTCTGGAATTCTGTTTTAGCTAGGACAAGAGCTTGATAGATTGCTCCCGCCATTTGATATTCCCCTGGGCTGAGATAGCGATTCCTTGAACTATAGGCTAAGCCGGACTCCTCTCTTAGGGTAGGACAACGGACTAATTCTACGGGCAAGTGAAAGTCCCCTATTAGTTTTTCCAAAATGGCGACCTGCTGACCATCCTTTTGCCCCAAGTATACCCGATCGGGTCTGACAATTTGGAGCAACTGCATCACGATCGTGCATACTCCTTCAAAATGCCCCGGGCGGAAGGGAGCGCATAAACCCTTTACCATCTCTGGGGGCGGGACAATCTTAAAACTTGGTAAAACCTCAGACCGATCGGGGGCAAAGACAGCACTCACTCCCAATTCTTCGCATAGGGCTAGGTCGGCTGCCCAATTGCGGGGATAACGATCGAAGTCCTCCCCTGGCGCAAACTGTAAGGGATTGACAAAAATACTGACAATCACCGTCCGATTTTCTGCTAGTGCCCGCTCAATCAGGCTCCGATGCCCCCGATGCAATGCCCCCATAGTAGGCACAAACCCGATCGAGTCCAGGGACTGCCGCCAACAGCCCAACCCCGCTACTGTGCGAAAAACTCTGGTCATAGAGGAGGCTCAGACTGAACCCCCCGCATAATCCTCGACAATTCTGATTTCTCATCGATCGATACCCTGGTGGGAGAACCGCTCAAAATCCGCTCAAAGCCCTGGAAGGAATCCTTAATTTGTGCCCCCTGGTCAGTAATTACATATTCCCTGATGCGGCTATCATGCCAAGAACCCCGCATCTTAAATACATTTACCGCCCTAGACATTTCCCCCCTAATTTCCACATATTGGAGCAAAATAATCGTGTCAGTAATTGTGGAAATATGGGACTCGGTAATGGAATGGGAACCCATAAATTGATCGGTAGTGTTAGTAAATAAACCCGTAATTTCTTCCTGTTTGACAAAGCCCGTTAAACCAATTACAAACTGCCTAAAGGTGTTATTACTAACTCCCCTGGCTAGGGCTGATAAAGAATCGATCGCAATTCTAGTAGGCTTAAAGGTATCAATTTCCGTTTTAATTAACTGTAAATGGTCTTCTAAACCGGTAGCTTCTGGGTAGGCACAAATAATTTTTAGAGCGCCGCTATTTTCTAATTCTTCTAAACTTGTTCCCCAAGAAGAAGCATTGCGGGAAAGTTGTGCCCTCGATTCTTCATAGGCAAATAGAATTGCCCGCTCTCCACTACTACAACCATCCTCCAAAAACTTAGTAACCATCAGGGTTTTACCTGTACCCGTTGCGCCGGTAATCAAAATAATTGAATCTTTGAAATAGCCGCCGCCGCACATTTGATCGAGGGTTTTTACCCCAGAAGATACCCTTACATTGGAAGATTTTTGGGTCAGGCGCATTGCTCCTAAAGGAAATATATTGATCCCTTGTCCTGTCATTGTAAAAGGGAATTCTCCCTTCATGTGAGTAGTGCCCCGCAGTTTCAAAATTTCGGCAGTCCGATGCCTTCTTTCTCCCTCTAAAACATTCCTTAAAATGATTACATTATCAGAAACAAATTCTTCTACCCCAAACCTGGCAACGGGTCCATATTCATCTACTCTTTCGGCGGACATTACCGTTGTTACCCCCAAAGATTTAAGTCTTGCCACTAAACGAAACATCTCCCGCCGCACTAAAGAAAGGGATTCATATTGTTGAAAAATGGCACTAATTGAATCGATCGATACTCTTTTTGCCTTATATTTAATTACGGCATATTGAATGCGCTCAATCAGGGCAGATAGATCAAATTCACCGACAATTTCATGCCCTTCTGGATCGGGGGAAGCATCGAGAATAAATAATTTGCCCTGGCTAATCAATTTGGGCAAATCCCAATTAAAGCTATAGGCATTCTTAATAATATCTTCGGGGGATTCTTCAAAAGTAACAAATACGCCATGTTCGTCTAGGTGAATAATGCCATTGTGCAAAAACTGCATGGCAAATAGGGTTTTACCCGTGCCGGCAGTGCCACTCACCAAAGTCGATCGTCCCATCGGCAGACCACCATGGGTAATGTCATCTAAGCCTTCGATCATTGTGCGGAGCTTTTTAATACCCTGATCCGAATTAGCCATTCTCTTGTAGGTCCTCGTACAGTAAATCTAAACCAACTAATACTTTCTCACGATTCGACAAATCCCCAATAATTTTACGCAAGGGGGGGGGCAATACTTTAGCTAGGGTGGGAGTTGCTAAAATTTTGTCTTCTTCCGCTAACTGGGGGTTTTTTAATACGTCAATTACCTTCAGAGTGTAAATACCTTGAAAATCCTTTTCCAGAATATCGTTTAAGGTTTTAAGTGCCCGCACAGAATTAATTGTATTGCCTGCTACATAAAGTTTCAAAACATAGGCTTTGCGTAGTGGAGTCATTGAGTACCTCCCTTGGGCGGAATTGAGCGACGATACATTTCACATAGGTGGGCAATCACATCTATTAGTGTAATCCGATAATCCAACAGAATTTCATCTTTATGTCCTTCTATCCTCAGTTGTTTACTTAATTGGTCCATTAAATTCATATGAATTTCTAAAACTTGGGAAACAGATACATCGGCTAGAAATGCCATACTAGCAAATTCATCAATTTTTTGATTGAGGGATTCGGGGCTTTTTTTGAAGTATTCTAAGATAATTTGTTTGTAGGTTTCTGCTAATTTAGCAAGATAATTGCGCCGGTCTTCTGGGTTCATTGCCCGCAAGAATTGATCGGCATTGCGCTTGTAATAAACTCCTAAATAACCAAGTCTCTCTTTTAGTTTTTGGGAAAGGCGGGCTTGTTGTTCGCTGATCGTTTGATTCCGATCGTTCAAAAATTCAACTATTGCCATTTCGATCGTTTCTGGTAACTCGTCAATTTGGTCGGGATGGAGATGGGCTAACTCTAATGGGGGCTGCTCTTCGGCAATAAAAACCATGGGTAATTTTACATCGGGAATTTGACCGCCAAATACTAACAAACAATCTAGGTTAGTTTCCCCAGAGAGCCAATCGATCGGAATTAATTTATACCGATCGGGGGATAAAACCTGTTCTAAATTGGGCGGTACATTTGCTCCAACCAAATAGCCAATCAGGAGAGACACTAGCAACCAACAGCGAATAATAGGTATATCATAAAATTTTTTCTTCTAATTCAATTAGGTTTACCAATGATTTTAAAACTTGAATAAAGTAAGGGGTAATATAGCTAGAGCTTGGGGTAATACCTGCCAACCAAAATTGATTTCTGGTTTGACTAGATTCCATAGCTTAAAAATTTTCCCAATATGAAGGCGATTGTCTTCCGTCAGGGCAAGTAAAATGCGATTACGGATATATTTTCCTTCCTCCGATAAAAGGTAACGCAACCCATTTTGGGCGGTAGGAATGATGTCTAACTCGCCATCCGATCGGGCTATGGTAAGCAGGTTTTCTAGGCGATGCCACTGGAATCGATCGTTTTTGAATAGAATCTCCAATAAACGGCGGCGTAGGCTCTCGGATTCATCGGTCAAAAGCCGCTTTGCGACATAGGGGTATGCCACCTGCACAATTCTAAAGTGGGGATTTAGGCTCAGGGCTACACCTTCTTGGGTAATAACCGACCGGATAATCAAAGCAAATTTAGCCGGCAAACAAAAGGGATATTCATACATCACCTTAGAAAAACGATCGGTAACTACCTTAAAATTGAAGTCCCTTACTTTTTCATTCAAAATATCTTGAAATACGGCTTCTAAAGCAGAAACGATCGGGGCTAAATTAGTACCTGGTTGCAAAAATCCCAAGTTAATATAGTCCTGTCCTAATTGTTCATAATCTTTGTTAATTAAATGGACGACAGAATCAACTAACTGCTCCTTAGTTTGCAGGTCTAATTGATCCATCATGCCAAAATCAATATATGCCATTTTGCCATCATAGGTAGCAAACAGATTACCAGGATGGGGGTCGGCATGGAAAAACCCAAACTCTAACAACTGTCGCAGTCCCGCCATTACACCAATTCTGACTAGACTATCCCGATCGAGACCCGCTTCTTTAATCCGCTCTAAATCCGTTAATTTGATGCCATGAATCCACTCTAAAGTTAACACCCGCCTGGTAGTATAACGCCAATAGATTTTGGGCACCTTAACATCGGGATCATTGGCAAAATATCTACCAAATTGCTCAGCATTTCTTGCCTCCTGGAGATAGTTAATTTCTTCAAATAGTTTGTTACCAAATTCATCCACGATCGCTTCTAAAGTATTGCCTAAATTGAGGGGCAACCTTGGTCCAAACCATTGGGCAAACAACCGAATAATGTATAAATCTAAAGTTAAAGTCGGAATCAAAAAGGGTCTTTGCACCTTAATTGCCACTGCTTCCCCGCTGTGGAGTTGGGCACGATAAACCTGTCCTAAACTAGCCGCTGCCACTGGCTCCGCCGAAATCGATCGGTAAACTTGGTGGGGGGGACGACCCAACTCTGCCTCAATAATGGCAAAAGCAACTTCACTACTAAAGGCAGGCAACTGGTCTTGCAGTTTGGTTAATTCAGCTAAAAAATCCGGCGGTACTAAATCTGGTCTGGTAGATAGAGCTTGTCCCACTTTGATGTAGGTAGGTCCAAGCCTAGTGATAATAGCAAGCAACTGCTCAGCCCGTTTGAGGGTGGAAGAACCGGTCAGACGATCCCAAGCCAGCCCGATCGTGAAGGTTAAAAATGCCCAAGTCACCGAAACTAAACGCCCTAAAACTAGAAAAGGACGCTTAGAGTAATAATCCCTAATAGCTGTAGGATCGTAGGTCTCTACATTTGTGAAATTTAGCACTGTTGTTAAAATTTAGTTTTTAAGATTAAAGCATCCGTAACATTTTGTCATGGATGCTTAACTAATTTAACACACTAATTTAGAAGTGTACTCATTCTAAACTCCCCGGGCGGGATTCGAACCTGCGACCAATCGATTAACAGTCGATCGCTCTACCGCTGAGCTACCGAGGATTGCTGACGGAACTCTATTATACATAAAAATAATGGGAATGCAAGAACTTCCACAAATCCAAGAGGATGAAATTGAGCCGACCTACCTACTCAAGGCGGGTAGTAGCAAAATGACGAAATAATAAACTAAAGGAGCGGTAAAAACATAACTATCAGCCCGATCGAGGATGCCGCCATGCCCAGGAATGATCTGTCCCGAATCCTTTACGCCCGCATCTCTTTTCATCATGGACTCCGTTAAATCCCCTAACAAACTAGCAATACCGATCATCACGCCTAACCCTAAACCTGTCAGTCCAAAATAGGGCAAATGCCTATACCAAGCCCAACCGATCGCGACTAAAATACAACTAGAAAGACCACAAATCGAACCTTCTACAGTTTTTTTAGGGCTAATTGTTGATAGCTGAGTTTTGCCAAAAAGTTTGCCCCCCACATAGGAAAAAATATCGGAAGCCCAAATACAACTAAATGCCATAAAGACATCTACGCCCCCCTGATTTAGTCCAAATAATAGGGAACTGTCATCCCCTAACCCCCTCAACCTCACCCAATAACTGGGCAGATAGCCTCCATAAAACAAGCCCAAAATGGAAGTAGCAATATCAGCGATCGTGGCTAACTTGGGCTGGAATAAAAGATAAAAACAAATCAAAGTGCCTGCTACTGGTACTACGGCATCCGCTAAATCAACGGAAAGATCAAGGTCATTTTGGAGTTGACAAAAAATCAATAATATCTGGCTTACTACCATAGTCGTCTTAGCTGCAGGCTCAATCCCCTTTGCCCTGGCAAGCTGGAAGTATTCCCACTGACCCAAAAAGACCAATACCCCTAAAGATAGGGTAAACAGCCAGCCGCCGCACCAAATACCTAGAAGGGCTAGGGGAATTGCTACTAAAGCACTGATAATTCTGTCCCAGGGTAGGGCGGGGTTTGACAACATGGCAGTGAATGTTAAATTAAATAAAGAAGCATTTGTTTTCTATTCTAGTGCCCTTGCCCCAGTGTATTGAAAATCCTAATTTTTATAGTATTTTGGGTGTATCCCCCCAGGCAACCCCCAGGCAGATTCGTAGTGCCTATAGAGAGTTAAGTAAGCGCTATCACCCAGACACCACTACCTATGCCCCAGAAGTAGCCAGGGAAAAATTTCGCCAGGTACAGGATGCCTATAGAATTCTTCAAGACCCCATCTATCGGGCTGCCTATGACCTCTCGCTGTTGCCCCAATATCAATCCCCGCCAGTTACTTTTTCGAGTAGAGAAGATGACGGCTTACCGACAGAACGTCCTCTTTCTGGGGGAGAAATATTCGCTCTTTTTATTTTGGTGATAACTCTGATTATCTGTCTGGGACTAGCTTTTACCATCGCCCTTTTACGAGAATTACCATGAATCTACCCCCTTCTAATACGCCCCTCTACAATCATCCCCTGCCCACGATCGAGGCTTGGCTCCGGGAAAAGGGCTGTATCCAAGATGAACAGGACCCTACCCGCTGGTCGGTAGTCTATGATAACTGGCGGGCGGAAATTTTTATGGACATTGAAGAAATCCGCGTCCGCTATGGCGGGGCTAGTTCTGCCCGTGCCTTCCCCTACTCCCTGAGTCGCCGTGATGTGGAGGATGCCATCTTTACAGGTCCTTAAAGTATGTTATATTGAGCGGCAACAGGAATATGTGGAAAAATTCAAGGTTTACGCTGGAATGAGGAGGATTTTTGACTAAGTCCTATAGTGTTGCTATTTTGGGAGCAACGGGGGCAGTAGGGGCAGAATTGTTGTCTCTGCTTGATACCCGTAACTTCCCGATTGCAGACCTCAAACTTTTAGCTTCCCCCCGATCGGCTGGCAAAACCGCAACGTTTAAGGGAGAGACTTTACCGATCGAGGCGGTTAGTGCATCTGCCTTCCAGAATATTGACATTGTGTTGGCAAGTGCCGGGGCAGAACAATCAAAAGTATGGGCACCGATTGCGGTAGAGCAGGGCTGTGTGGTGATCGATAATTCCAGTGCATTCCGCCAAGACCCCGATGTACCCTTAGTTGTACCGGAAGTCAATTCCTATGCTTTAGAGGGACACAAGGGAATTATTGCCAACCCCAACTGCACCACTATTTTGCTTAGTGTGGTAGTTTATCCTCTCCATCGGGTGATTCCCATCGATCGGTTGGTGATTGCCACCTATCAGTCGGCTAGCGGGGCGGGGGCAAGGGCGATGACCGAACTAGAAAACCAAGCCAGGGCAGTCCTAGAGGGCAAAGAACCAGTTACGGAAGTATTTAATTATCCCCTTGCCTTCAATTTGTTTTTACATAATTCGCCAATGAATGACCAGGGCTATTGCGGCGAAGAAATGAAGATGGTCAAGGAAACTCGCAAGATTTTTGCCTGTCCTGATTTACGTCTCACTGCTACCTGTGTTCGGGTTCCCGTATTGCGTGCCCATTCTGAGGCAGTTAATATCGAGTTCCGTTCCCCTTTTCCGGTCAAAACAGCGATCGAGGTGCTCAAGCAAGCGCCCGGTGTGACCCTGGTGCAGGATTTTGAGGCAAATTATTTCCCTATGCCGATCGATGCTAGTGGTAAAGATGATGTTTTGGTAGGCAGAATTCGCGCCGACTTGTCCCATGCCAACGCCCTGGAATTGTGGCTCTGCGGCGACCAAATCCGCAAAGGCGCAGCCCTCAATGCTATTCAAATTGCTGAATCTATGATTGCTCAACAACTCCTATGACCCTCCCCTTCGGCAGACTTATTACCGCAATGGTGACTCCCTTCGATCGATCGGGGGCAGTCAATTATGATACCGCTGCCCTTCTGGCGAACCACTTGGTAGACCAGGGGAGTGACGGCATTGTGCTCTGCGGCACGACGGGGGAATCCCCTACCCTGACTTGGGAAGAAGAATACCAACTCTTTCAGGTAGTTAAGCAGGCGGTAGGGGGCAGGGCAAAAATCCTGGCGGGGACTGGCTCAAACTCCACAACGGAGGCGGTCGTGGCGACCCAAAAAGCGGCTGCCCTTGGACTAGACGGCTCCCTCCAAGTTACGCCCTACTACAACAAGCCCCCCCAAGCCGGTTTGTATGAGCATTTCCGATCGGTGGCGCTGGCTTGCCCAGAATTTCCCATTTTGTTATACAATATTCCTGGCAGAACCGCTTGCAAGCTTGAGTTAGAAACTCTGCTCCGCCTGAGCGAAATACCTAACATTGTCGGCGTTAAAGATTCAACGGGAGATTTTAACCTAGCCTCCGAACTCCGCCGAAGAGTAGCCCCTGAGTTTGCCATCTATTCCGGTGATGACTTTCTGACTCTCCCCCTGATGGCGATCGGGGCGGTAGGAGTGGTGAGTGTAGCTTCCCATCTAGTCGGCAAAGAAATCAAACAAACGATCGAGGCTATGGTCAGTGGGAATTTAGTTGAAGCCCAGACTATCCATGAAAAGTTAATGCCCCTCTTCCGTGCTCTGTTTGTGACGACCAATCCCATCCCCATTAAAGCTGCCCTCAATCTCTTGGGTTGGGATGTAGGTGGTGTGCGTCTGCCCCTGGTGGAAGCCGATGCCCAGGTTTTAGACCTCCTCCGGCAAGTTCTTACAGACTTAAATCTGCTCCTTTAAGTTTTCCCTTTTATTCACTTTATTTTGTAACTTTATGACCAAATCGACCACTTCCCCTGCCTTAAAAATTATCCCCCTCGGTGGCTTGAAAGAAATTGGCAAGAACACCTGGGTATTTGAAATCAACAATGAAATTATGCTCCTGGATGGGGGCTTATCTTTCCCTGAAGAAGGGATGCCCGGTGTGAATATTGTCTTGCCGGACATGACCTATCTGCGGGAAAACAAACACAAAATTAAGGGTATGATTGTTACCCACGGGCACGAAGATCATATCGGCGGTATTGCATTTCATTTGAAGCAATTTGAAATTCCGGTGATCTATGGTCCTCGTTTAGCGATGGCTTTGTTGGAGGATAAATTAGCCGAGGCGGGGGTAACAAATCGCACGGAATTGCGCCGAGTTATGCCTAGAGATATGGTGCGGGTTGGTAGTAGCTTCTTTGTTGAATTTATGCGGAATACCCACTCGATCGCTGACAGCTTCACGGTGGCAATCAATACGCCGGCGGGCATGGTGATTCATTCCGGCGACTTCAAGTTTGATCATACGCCCATAGATGGGGAATTTTTTGACTTCCAACGCTTAGCAGAACATGGTGAAAAGGGGGTTCTGTGTCTAATCAGTGATTCTACTAATGCGGAGGTGCCTGGTAGTTGCCCTTCCGAACGATCGGTCTATCCGAATTTGGAGCGCTATATCAGCACGGCACCAGGGCGGGTAATTTTAACCACCTTTGCTTCTTCCGTCCATCGGTTGCAGATGACCCTAGAAATTGCTCAAAAGACCGGCAGAATTGTCAGTGTATTAGGACGATCGATGTTGAACGTGATTGCCCATGCCCGCAATCTAGGTTACATCAAATGCCGGGATGACCTGTTCCAGCCCCTGCAAAACCTGCGCCACTACCGCAACGACCAGATTCTAATTTTGACGACTGGTTCCCAGGGAGAGCCGAACTCTGCCTTGACCCGGATTGCCAATGAAAGTCATAGTCAGCTTAAAATTTTCCCTGGGGATACGGTGATTTTCTCGGCTAGTCCCATTCCTGGTAATACGATTCCTGTTGTCCGCACGATCGATAAGTTGATTGCTCTGGGGGCAAATGTAATTTACGGTAAAGAAAAGGGTATTCATGTGTCGGGGCATGGTTATCAAGAGGACCACAAATTGATGTTGGGTCTCGTCCGTCCCAAGTTCTTTTTCCCCGCCCACGGTGAATTACGGATGCTCAAACTCCATGCCAAAATGGCGGAAATGATGGGCATTCCCCCTGAAAATATTGTCATCGCTGAAAATGGCGATGTGGTAGAGGTCTCCCAGTCTGCTATCCGGGTTGTCGATAAGGTGCCTTCTGGAATTGAGCTAATTGATGCTTCCAGGGAAGGGGTAGTCAAGGGGGATGTGTTGAAGGATCGTAAACAAATTGCGGAAGATGGAGTAATTACGGTGGCAGCCTCTGTGACCAGTGATGGCAAGCTCTACACCATGCCCGACATCCATATTGGTGGGGTAGTATCTATGACTTCCAGGGATGAATTATTGAGTTTGATTACCCAGACTTTGGATCAGGCGCTAAAGGGTAGTTGGGAGAATTTTGTCAACGGTTTAGAGATCGACTGGACTGGTTTACGTCAGTATTTGGAACGGGAAATTAGTAAACTCCTCCGGCAGAAGATGCAGGGTCGCCCTGTATTAGTGTTGTTGCTCCAGACTCCCCCTGGTCAATCTGTTAGACAGGTGCCCCAGTTAAATGGGGTCAGTAACGGCAATGGTAAGCCCCAAATTGACCCCCTACGGCAGAATGGTCGCCGCCGCCGATCGGCTGCTTCCGTATGACCGATCGGTCTGAGTTATACCGCCGTTTGAAAGCCGAGGCTCGTGCCCCCTATCGTCCCTTAAGAAAATTTATCTATGGGGCTTTGGGCGGTTCGGGCTTTATTGGGGCAGTGGTATTTTTCTCCCAATTGATGGCGGGCAAGGGCAATTTGGGTGAGGTGGGGTTAAATCTAGCGATCCAGTTAGGGGCAGTAGTTTTGTTTGCCTGGCTATTCACGATCGATCGGGAGCGTTAATCCAAACCCGGTCGTTGTGGGACTGGTGACAGAGGTCCATTAGTTGTTGGCTATAAATTCCTTCCTTGAGGGTAGGCAGGTTAGTAGGATGCCCCCCGATCGTTTTAACAAAGTCTTGACAAAGGGCAATAAAAGGAGCAAGCCGACCATCAGTAAAAGTTTGAGGGAGGGGGTCTGGGGTAGCTAGGAAGGCTAATTCTTGACCAGGGGGGGCAAAACGAACCTCAAAACCATGCACATAGTCGGCAAGGTTAGGACTACCTAAAACTAGGGTGCCCTCCTCCCCATAGACGGTCAGCCAATGCCCCCGCCCGTTATATGCCACCGTACTAATCACGATTGTGACGGGGGTGCCATCCCCTAGCTCTACCATAATTTGACAGGTATCATCGCTATCTACCCGCTGGAGGTTGCCTGCCCGATCGGGGCGGTGGGTAATTGCCGTACTTAAATTAGCCCAGATTTGTTTTATATCCCCAAAGAGCCAAGCTAAATAGTCAAATACATGGGAACCCAAAGCTCCTAAAGCCCCTCCCCCCAAGGCTTTCTGGCTATACCAATTCCACTGCCGTCCTGGGTTTGCCCTGCCCTGCACTAGCCATTCAATTTGGACTAGGCGTTTTTTCCCTACTTTAGGCAACAACGATCGGAAATAGCGCCACTGGGGGACATAGCGAAACTCAAAGTCAACGGCAGCCACCAGGTTTTGGGACTGGGAGATTTGGTAAAGCTCAATGGCTTCCTGGACATTCATGGTAACTGGTTTTTCTAGGATGATATGCTTTCCGGCTTGGAGGGCAGCTTTTGCCATTTCATAATGGAGGAATGGGGGCGTGGCAATTGTCACTACCTGGACAGATTGATGATGGAGGAGGTCGACAAACCGATCGGTGGCGGTGGAAATATTAAATTCTGTAGCTACCCCTTGAGCCTTAGCTAAATCCCGATCGTAGACTGCTACAACCTCTAAACCTCCGCAATGTTGGATGCCCGGCAGATGAACCAGCCGACCAAAGCCCATACCTGCTATGCCTACCCCTAAATTCGTCATTTTGTTGTCACTCAAATAGATCACCTTTTAGCAATTTAGATACCTTAATTTAACAGTAAGCATAGAACTTTGTTGGGGCTGAGACCACCATAATTGTTTGGATTTTTAGCTAGATTTACTAAGTGCGGAAGCCCGATCGGGATTATTATAGAAAACCCTACCACCTCTATTAAATAGCTTTGATATTCTAAAAGTGTCACAGGAAGTGACAATCAACCAACTAAGAAGGAGGTAAATATTATGGCTCTCATTCGTTATCAACCTTTCCGTGAATTCGATGCTTTGCAAAAAGAAATGAACCGTTTGTTTGATAGCTTGATCCCTGCCAGTGAAGCTAACTCTGCCTATGCTTTTATCCCTTCGGCAGAACTAGAAGAAGCTGGGGATGCCATTCATCTGCGCTTGGAATTGCCCGGTATTGATCCCAAAGAGTTGGATGTCCAAGTGACAACTAATTCTGTTTCGATCACCGGCGAACGTCGCTCCGAAAACAAGACTACCGAAAATGGTGTCACCCGATCGGAGTTCCGCTACGGTAGATTCCAAAGGGTTATTCCTTTACCAGCCAGGGTACAAAACAATGAAACTACCGCCGACTACAAAGACGGTATCCTCCATCTGACTATACCCAAAGCAGAAGAAGAGAAGAATAAGGTCTTCAAAGTAGCCCTCTAGGCTGATTTGTCCCCCCTCCCTGGGGGGCTTTTAATAGACCCGATCGGGATGGGCTGCCATAAACTGGGGGACAAAGTTGGTAAATACCTTACCCGCCCGGAATTTTTCATCCCCTAAAATTGCCCGATGAAACCCGATCGTGGTTGGTACGCCGGTAATCGCACATTCCGATAATGCCCGCTGCATCCGCAAAATGGCTGCCTGGCGGTCTTGCCCCCACACAATTAGCTTGCCAATCAAGGAATCATAGTAGGGGGGGATTTGATAGTCGGTGTAAATATGGGAATCCATCCGCACCCCAGGACCACCAGGAGGGAGATAGCCCCGAATCTGACCAGGCTGGGGACGGAAGTTATGGTTGGGGTTCTCGGCGTTGATCCGACATTCGATCGCGTGCCCCCGCAACACTACATCCTTTTGACTGAGATGGAGCCTTTCCCCCATCGCTACCCGAATCTGCTCAGCAATCAGGTCAATACCAGTAATCATTTCCGTTACAGGATGCTCGACCTGGATGCGGGTATTCATCTCCATGAAATAGAAATTCTGATGTTTATCTAACAAAAACTCGATCGTGCCCGCCCCCACATAATTGATACTTTTAGCCGCTTTAACAGCAGCATTGCCCATCTTGATCCGCAAATTTTGGCTGAGGGCAACACTGGGGGCTTCTTCTAGCAGTTTTTGGTGGCGGCGTTGGGTAGAGCAGTCCCTCTCCCCCAAGTGGATCACATTGCCATAGTTGTCTGCCAATATTTGAAACTCGATATGTCTTGGTTCTTCAATTAACTTTTCTAAATAAACTCCCCCATTGCCAAAGGCAGCCTCTGCTTCCCCTTGAGCGGCTTTGAGGAGGGGCAATAATTCCTCTGGGCTTTTGGCGATCCGCATCCCTCTGCCGCCCCCACCCGCCGTGGCTTTAATAATGACCGGATAGCCGATCCGATCGGCAATTTTCTGTGCCTGGTCTTCACTTTCAATTAAGCCGTCACTACCAGGAATAGTAGGCACCCCCGCCCTTTGCATCGTTTTTTTGGCAGTAGATTTGTCCCCCATCGCTACAATTGCCTGGGGAGATGGTCCAATAAACATCAGCTTGTGATCGGCGCAGATTTCGGCAAATCGGGCATTTTCTGACAAAAAACCATAGCCTGGATGGATCGCCGTTGCCCCCCTAGTCAGGGCAGCCGCAATTAAATTAGGAATATTTAGATAACTTTTGGAACTAGGGGCTTCACCAATGCAGACTGCCTCATCCGCCAACTGCACAGGCAGAGAAGTCCGATCGGCTTGGGAATAAACCGCCACCGTAGGAATCCCCATTTCGGCACAGGTACGGAGGATACGGAGGGCAATTTCCCCCCGATTAGCAATCAATAATTTAGGTATAGGGTTCATGCCTTGGGGTCTGGCTCGTACAAAAATTCGATCGTGTTATGGTCTAGGTCTTTACTATAGAACGAAGCGGTACCATCCCGATGGTCATGAATTTCGCCAACCAATATACCCGCCTCCTTTAAGCGGCGATGATGGCGGTCGAGTTCATCTCTTTCCCTAAAAGTAAAGCCAAAATGGGGACCCGCCCCCCGGTAATCTGGTCCAAGTAAAGCCAAACCATCTTGCCCCGCCTTTAGGTAAGCCCAGTCTTGGTCTTGCCAGGCTAATTCCATCCCCAATTCCCGATAGAAGTTGATAGCTTGGGGGATGTCTTTGACACATATGGCAACGTGTCCCATGCGATTTAATTTCATAGGTCTAGTTTTGGAACTAATATTTATTTTAGTGTAGGAACTGTTTCTGTTTTTGGTTCTTCATCATGTCAAATGTCTTTTCTGTCTTTTCATCTTATAGCAAGAGAGGGAAACTAATAGACAATTTGTACTTGTTAATTCAGGGGAAGCTCTTAGTGCCAAACTGCCGTAGAGATTGGCGGAATGCCTGGGGAGGCAGTTCTTTTAGTAGTTGACTTTGCCATACCCCTCTATGGTTCTTTTTTGCCTCTGCTTCTGCTTCGGCAAAACCTTCACAACCTTTTTCGGCAGGATTACGATAAAAGGCATGACCTTCTAGTACCATCTGGCGATTAACGTTCAATCCACCTACTTTAATTTCTGCCAACAATCTGCCATAACGATCTTTGTTGATTACGCGATATTGAAAAGGTTTGCCATCGATCATTTGTTTGAGGGCTTTGCGGGAACGCTGACCGGCGATTTGTTGAATTTCTGGTGCATCAATGCAGGCAAGATGGAGTTTGGTCTTAATGCCTTGACGAATCAAAATAATGTTATCCCCGTCGTAAAATTGGACTTTGAGACTCCCGATCGGTAAAAAGAATACTGAAAAAAAAAGCCATCCTAAAACTAAATAGTGACTAAGCATCTTTGTAATGAGAAGCAGGAGTAAGAGAGATCAGGTCTTCTAAATTCCGATCGATGTTTTGGCATATCTGGTCTAAAGGCAAGTCGTTGGGATCGGTGCCAAAGGGGTCTTCGATTTCTTCGGCAATTTCTTCTATACCTAATAGCACAAAGGTCATCATCGTTGAAGCAAAACCAGTCAGCCAACCAAAGGCATCGACAATTTGAAAGGGTAAAAAGATACAGTAAACCAATAATATCTGCTTCAAATGAATGCTGTAGGCACTGGGAATGGGAGTTTTTTGGATTCTTTCGCAAATGCCTAACACATCTACTAAAGTATTGATCTGTTCATGAATTAAGTTTAACAAATAGACGTTCAAACAACCCCGATCGTGTTGTTTTTGAGCATAGTCTCCTAACCAGAATGCCACCTCTAAAGGGGGATTGCTCATAGATTGGAGTTTATCAAACAGGGGAGGTGAAAGAAAGGGTTTTAGTTCATTACTAATGGGGGTTTGTCTGAGGTGGAGTTTGACGCAGATGGCGTAGGCGACCAGGAGTTTCAGGCTGGCGATCTTGCCTTGTCTATCACCCTCTTCTTTTTCTTGGACGGCAATCCAGATGGTACGGGCACAATTACGGGTCGTGTTAACCAGGGTGCCCCAAGCTTTCCTGCCTTCCCAAAATCTCTCATAGGCGGTGTTAGTCCGAAAGACCAGCAAAAGACTCAAGACCAAGTTCAGGACAAAGCCTACACTGCTTAAAATTTCTGGGGAGAGGTCTTTCTCAACGGCTTTTTCTAAAATAAAAATCCCTTCGGCAAAGATACCACAGACAATTACTCTGGGCAGTACGGAGGGGATGACCGATCCCCTTAGTCTGATGGCACTCTGAATCCAGTTTTGGCTTTTCACTGGAGGGCTAAGGAAATTTGCCCCCGTAAAATTAGGTTATTCCCCTCTGGTAGACGGGCAATAGTGGCTGACTGGACATGGGGCAGGAGGGGCTGGACTAAGTTGCCGATGCCCGGCATGGTCTCCTGGAGTAGTTCCGGTAGCATGGGCAGAGCAACCGATCGGTGGAAATAGGCAAAGTCTTGGGGGGGGAATGCCTGATTGGGGCGGTTGGGGTGGAGGGCGCTAATTAGGGCGGGGACGGAGCTAGCAAAGCCTACCACCCGATCGGTTTGTCCATGAACGGCTTGGACCGTCCCTTTCACGATCCTGGAGTCGCTTGCCTGGAGGTTTGTCCAGACGGTTAGTTCTTGGTCATTAACTTTAATTTTGCCTACGGTGAGGCGTTCTTGGGCTTGGCGGTCTAATCGATCGAGGTAGGGCTGGATATTGGCTTCCTGTTTATTTTCTGCCAACATTAACCAGGCGAATTCCTGACCGGGCAGAATCCCCAAGGCATAGTCTCCCCTCACCCAACTTAAAATATCTGTCTCTAGGTCAAACCCAATGGCATCGGCTAGCTTCTGGAGGGAGTTTTGGGCTAATTTTTGCAAGCCTGGATAGGGCGTAAGTGCCGATCGGAGTTGTGCCCATGTCTGTTGGAGGTCATGCCCGACAAAAACCGTGGCATGGGGGGGCAGGAGTTCTACGAGGGGATTAGGTTTGCTGGTTGAATTGACTGTTTCCAGCCAGGGGCGGTCGGCAACTAGGAGGGTTTCACCCTGGAGTTCGTTCCCTTTGATGCTAAAACCAACCCCAAGGCTGGCATTGGGTAGTTCCCCCAAGGCATTGCCCAAAAAGCCTGCTTCCTTGCCCCAAGTTCCTAATTCCCCAAGGTTGACATAGGCTAAACCAATCCGTTTTTGCGCCAACCGATCGATCGTTGCCCTGTAGCGGGGGAAGTTAGCCAGGGATAAATCGGAAACCTGTAGATCATTGATGGCATTCCGAATTACCTGGACATCGTTGGCAAATAGGGCATAATTGCCTAGAACAGCACCGGACAGGCTAGGAGTAGTCTCCGTGGTGATGAGGGGGATGCCTTCATGTTGTTCAAATAGTAGGTTAGCCCCCTGGGAAGCCAAATTTTGCCAGAATTTCTCTAAATACCGCTGGGCGAGGTTCTGTTCCCCCATACTCATTGCCAGTAGGTAGCCTGGCTGAAATCCATTGCTCTGGTCCCGATCGAGGTCTGGGGTTGTGACCGCCAGGGTGAGTTCATTGCCCAGCCAGGGGCGGATAAACCGATCGTAGTCGATCAACCAGTTTTGTTTGATGAGAGCCTGCCATTGTTGCCACTCCTGCTTTAACTGCCGGCGCTCACCAGGGGGCGTAGCAAGACGAGTTGCCAAAGCCAACCGATCGGGGTTGACCAGCATAGAAGCAACCAGGGGTGCCTGCTTAGGAATAAACTTAGTTGCCAGAGGTTGAGTCCGCTGTCCTGCCAAGGCAAAAGCTGGGCGCTCCCCCAGTACCATGCCCCAGAGACCAAAGCCAAGCAACAACCCCAGGGCGGTGATGATGCCTATAACTGCAACCACGGTTTGCTTCTTCATAGGTAAATTGTCTTACTTTGGGCTTATTGTACATCCCTCTACCAAAATTTGTTCGGTGAAGTTGTGTGGCGGCAGATAACCTCAAACTCTCACCGATAAGCTCTGTAACGTCCACACCAACGCAGCGTTCGACGGCTACCTTTAGACAAAATGCCGAGACAAGAACATTTTTTCACAACACTTGCAAGCATCGTGCTTTAGCAGTAGCATGGGTACCTAGTTTTAGTTTCGCCTGAAAGAATGGCTACCCAATATTTCTCTGTAAAAGAGACATCTGAAATCTTAAACTGCTCAGAGCAATATGTACGTCAACTACTCCGGTATGGCGAAATCAGCGGTGAGAAGATTAGCAGTCGTTGGATCGTAGCATCAGAGTCTATTCAGAACTACCTTATCAAGGCAGAGGATACAAGCCTATACATTCCCGATCATCGGCGGCGTGCGTCCGGCAAAGCTGGTCTAAAGGCTTTGAGTTTTTTTTCTGGTTGCATGGGTTTGGACTTGGGACTAGAAAAAGAAGGTATTCAGGTACTACTTGCCTGTGAAATTGATGCAGCCGCCCGGAAAACGATCGAGATCAATCGACCAGATATGGCGCTGATTGGAGATATTAGAGATTACTCAGCAGATGAAATTAGAAACTATGCAGGATTGAGTTCAAATGATGAGATTGATCTAATTGTGGGTGGTCCACCGTGCCAAGCCTTCAGCAGTGCAGGAAAGCGACAAGGATTCAATGATGCACGAGGCAATGTTTTCTTGAGATTCGTTGACTTGATCATTGAACTTAAACCCAGATTTGCGGTGATTGAAAATGTAAGGGGCTTACTCTCTGCTCCATTACAGCATAGACCCCATGAAATGAGAGGAAAGAATTTTCCGCCCTTGTCTCAGAATGAACAAAGAGGAGGAGCATTACTTTTCATTATTCACAAGTTAAAAGATGCAGGATATGGTGTTTCTTTCAACCTCTATAACTCAGCTAATTTTGGAGCACCTCAGCAAAGAGAAAGACTGATTATTGCCTGTAGTCGTGATGGCTCAAAACTACCCTATCTCACCCCCACTCATTCCCAAAAAGAATTATATGGTCTGCCCAAATGGAAGACTTTAAGAGAGGCTTTAGCAGGTCTGCCTAGGGATGGACATCATTTTGTCAAGTTTCCAGAAAAACGGCTCAAGTATTATAGATTACTGAAACCAGGCCAATACTGGCGGGACTTGCCAGAAGAGTTACATCAAGACGCGCTAGGAGCTTCTTATCATGCGGGAGGAGGTAAAACGGGTTTTTACCGCAGGTTGGCTTGGGATAAACCAGCCCCTACCTTGGTCACTCATCCCGCTATGCCTGCCACAGATTTAGCTCACCCAGAAGAGGATAGACCCCTTAGCATTGAGGAATATAAGCGCATTCAAGAATTGCCAGATGATTGGATTATTGCAGGTACTTTACTCGATCAATATCGGCAAGTGGGTAATGCCGTTCCTTGCTCTCTAGGAAGAGCGATTGCGAGAATGTTATTAACCCATTTAAGGGGTGAAGAGCCTAGAATATATCCCGATTTCCCCTACTCCCGCTACCACAATACTGATGATGTCAGCTGGATGCAGGAAGTAGGTTATTGGCACGAAGCATTAACTAAGCAATTAACTTTGAGCTTACTCTGATTGCTCAGATATGCTTTTCCAAGAGTTCTCTACTTCAACGGCTAAAGCACAGGGATTTCGCTGTAAAACTTGCTGAATAAAAGTAATAAATTTTTCTTCAGAGAAGTTATCATCCTTATACTTATCTTGCCAATAACACCATTGATAATTACCATTTACAGCATCAACCCGATACCACTTTTCAATAGGTTGATTGATTCTTACTCGCGAAGATGAACTATTTTCTGAGTTACTGCGGTTTTTGACCTGCAAGAGAGAACCATCACGATTGCAAAAATCTACATGACGAATGGACTCTCCCCAACAACAAAACCAGCCATATCTAGCCAATTTATCAGCTAAGAATTCTTCTAAAAGTAATCCCAAAATATTCTCAGCAGACATTGACAACCTGTGGGCATATTTGATTTGTTCAAGATGCTCTGTAGTCAGTCCTTTTAATCGGGCATGGATGATTGTACTGACAATTGGATCAGCAACTGTGTGGGGAAGTTTTGATATACGTTGTGAAATTCTGTTTTTATAGCCGTTTTCATACTTCTCTAACCAAACCTTGGCTAACTCTGCTGGTGTTTTAGCCTTTTTTGTGGTTGGAGAAAGTTGCGGATTTCTATAACAGGCTCTGAGAATAGTGCGGTGCGCTTCCAGAAACTGCTTGTTCTGTCCAGAAAAGGCATCTGCAAAAATCTGTAAAAAATTTTCCTCAGAACTTGTAGTGCTGGTAGTGCTGATAAGGCTATCGAAGTTAACAGACATCTGACTTTTTCCTCTGGACTCACAAATCATGGACAAAAATGTCCACAGTTTTAAGCCATAATAATTTCCCCTGATTTCCTCCTCAAATCTTAAACGGTTGTCTTCGAGCAGGCAAGATTCATCACTGTCTCAGCTAAGGCTTGAAGCCGTCGAACTAGAAAATAAGTCCTGACTAAATATTGACTGGAGCCTAGTTAAACTGCTAAGATAAGGGGCTATTTTATGAAAATATAGTTATGGGTCGCCACTGCCAACTTACCGGGAAAAAGGCTAACAATGCCATCAGTATTTCTTTTTCCCACAAGTGTCACAAAAGAATGCAACAAGTAAACTTACAGCCAAAGCGCTTATGGTGGGCAGAGGGCAAACGTTTTGTTACCCTCCGTTTATCTACCAAAGCGATTAAAACCCTGTCTAAAAAGGGACTTTCTACCTTTGCCAGGGAAGCAGGTATAGACCTCAGCCAATTCTAAGTGAAGGTAGGCATTATTGGTCTAGGCTTGATTGGCGGTTCCCTTGCCCTGGATTTACAAGCTCTGGGGCATCGGGTATGGGGCAGTAGCCGCCGCCCAGAGACAATTCATACTGCTTTGGAGTCAGGGGTAATCGAGGCATACTTCCCGATCGGGTCAGAAATACCCCAGGATACGGATTTAGTCATAATTTGTACCCCCATTGATGGCATCATTCCTACCCTTGCCCAAATTGTGGCATACTTGCCCCCTTCTACTATGGTGACGGATGTAGGCTCAGTGAAAAGCCCGATCGTGACTCCTGGTAGGGCACTCTGGCACAATTTTGTTGGCAGCCACCCCATGGCAGGCAACAATCACTCTGGCATCAAGTGGGCGCAGCAAAACCTCTTCCAGGGTCGTCCCTGTGCGGTGATCGGCAAGGCGGGAGAAACCCTAACCGATCGGATTGGGGAATTATGGCGCAGTGTGGGGATGGAGGTCTATTTTTGTGAAGCAGAGGACCACGATCGGGCGGTTGCCTGGGTCAGCCATCTACCGGTGATGGTGAGTGCAGCTTTGAATTTAGCCTGTGTGCAGGAGCAAAACATCCCTGTAAGGATATTAGGGGAAAAACTAGCCAGCTCTGGCTTTGCCGATACCAGTAGGGTAGGAGGAGGCAATCCCGAACTAGGTCGCATGATGGCACAAAGCAATCGGGCTGCCCTGCTTTATGCCATCGATCGGTATCAGGAGGTTTTAGCAGAAATTAAGGAGCAAATCGCCCTAGAAGCCTGGCATGAACTAGAAGCCCTCCTCCAAAATGCTCACCATCTGAGGCAGAGCTACTGTAACTAAAATCGATAGACCAATATCTAAGCTATCTGCTCAACAAGGGCACAATTTGACCAAAGACCGATAGAAAAAATTTTAATTTTTAGTAATTTATCTTTTTTATTATTATTACGATCGCTATCTGCTCCATTAGTTGGAGTTTTGCAGAATTCAAAGAATCTAAAAACCATCCGGTGGTATTCATGCAGGTTAAAGATTTAGGAGAGGCTGGTCTATTGGAGTTATTCCGTCCTTTTTGCTACGGCAATGTAGGAGATGATGCCGCTCTTTTGGGGAGTACCTTACCTAATCACAGTGTGGTTGTTAGTACAGATATGTTGGTAGAGGGCGTGCATTTTAGTGACCAGACTACCAGCGCCGAAGATGTAGGCTGGAGAGCAGCGGCAGCCAACCTCTCTGACCTGGCGGCTATGGGAGCAAAACCCTGGGGCTTAGTAGTAGCAGTAGGACTAAATCCCCATACCCCCGTTACTTGGATAGAGGGAGTCTACCGGGGTTTCAGTGCTTGTCTTGTAACCTACAATACCGTCCTAGTGGGAGGAGATACCAGTCGCGCCGATCGGAATACCCTCAGCGTTACTGCTTTAGGACAAGTTCCCTTCCAACAGGTAGTCTATCGCCATAGTGCCCGCCCTGGCGATCGGGTACTAATTACCGGTGCCCATGGTCTTTCTAGGGCGGGTTTAGAGATTTTGCTCCACCCCGATCGGGGGCAAAACCTCACCAGGGAGGAAGTTTTAACGCTCCAACGGGCGCACCAAAGACCCAAGCCCAGACTAGATGTCATTCCTCTCCTTTGGGAAAACACTGATCGGGTGGCGGGGATGGATAGCAGTGATGGTCTAGCAGATGCCCTCTACCAACTCTCCAAAGCCAGTAAAGTAGGCATAGAAATCGACTGGCAGGCTCTACCCATCCCCGAACTGGTCAAGAAAACCGCCGGCGAACAAGCCCTAGACTGGGTGCTCTACGGCGGGGAAGACTTTGAATTAGTGCTCTGCCTACCCGATCGGGCTGCCCATATCCTCCATCGCCAACTACCAGGCAGCGCCCTAATCGGCACAATTACCCCCTCTGGGATAGACCTCCCCCCTGGTAAAAGATTTCAACATTTTAGCCAATAACCTCAGTCTCAGGGTATAATAACAAGACGGAGCTAAAGGAAAACCTTTCTTGAACTACACTCGGAAACAGGTAATTGCGGGCAATTGGAAAATGTATAAAACGCAGGCAGAAGCAAAGTCCTTCTTGCTGAAATTTTTGCCCCAACTCCACGGCGACCGGGTGCTCTGGTTAGATGAACAACAAAGGGCACATTTACCGGATATTGTTATATGCGCTCCCTTTACCAAGTTGCAATTTTTAGCTGAAACCCTGGTTCTTTCTCCCCAAAACCTCCATTTAGGAGCGCAAAATATCCATTGGGCAGATGAGGGTCCCTTTACGGGGGAAATTTCCGGGCAGATGTTAAATGAATACAATGTGCGCTACGTCATTGTCGGGCATAGTGAACGCCGTCATTATTTTTGTGATACGGATGAAACTGTCCGTAAGCGCCTCCGAGCTGCCCAATCCCACAACATTACGCCAATTTTATGTGTCGGGGAAACCAAACTCCAACGGGAATCGGGGCTGGCGGAAGAAGTATTGACTAGCCAACTTACTAACTCCCTCGAAGGGATTGATACAGATAACTTAGTGATTGCCTATGAGCCAATCTGGGCGATCGGGACGGGGGATACCTGCGCAGCTGAGGAGGCAAATCGGATGCTCAAGCATATCAGGGGCGTATTAAAGTCCGATCGGGTAAGCCTTCTATACGGCGGCTCTGTGAAGCCCGAAAACATTGATGAATTGATGACTCAGCCAGAAATTGACGGGGTCTTGGTAGGGGGAGCGAGTCTCGATCCTGATAGTTTTGCTAAGATTGTAAACTTCCATCTGCCCTAGCACCATGAGCGACCTAAAAAAGCCAAAGAGACCGAAGCAACCTCCGGAAGTCAAACCCAAGCCTAAATTAGAGTTGATCCGCATCAATCCGGTTAGTCCTCCTCCCGTAGTCGAAAAAACTGTCACGGAAAAGCTGCCAATTCCCGTTTTAAAGAAAACGGAAGAACCCCCTGCTATCGAAGAGAAAGCAAAAATTGAACCAGAGGAAGCCCCTCCCAAGGGGATATTGCCTATTACGCCCCCTACCGAACTATTGCAATACCGTGCGATCGGGTTGATTGATGGCAGGTTTGTGCCAGAGGAGGAGGAACCGAACAAGGGCATCCTGGTAACTGGGGATGGACAGGCTATTTCCTGTGTCGTTCTGGGGAAAATGTTGGCGCTCATGAAGCGCAAGCTCCAAACCGATCGGTCTTATTTATGGGTAGTGTATCCCCGCACTCAGGCAGAAGATGGTGCCCTCCATGTGCAAATTACGGGGGTATGGGCACCGGTGGAGCTTGGGCGGTCAGACCTACCGGTTGATCCTGGTTTCCCGGATGGCTATTTTTCCATTAGAGGAGAGATAGTGCAGGTAGAACCCGATCGGTTTGTGGTAAAAATTAAGCGTACCGATGCCAAGGCTGCCACAAATCGGGCATTGCGGAAATTTAAGTTAAAAATTTTAGGAGTTGTGCCCAAGGAAGCAATAGGCTACTTTTGGGATATGGCGGTACAGCGGGAGGGCACTAGCCTCCGTTTCATTGAAGGCACTTCCATTGAATCTATTCCGAAAAAGCCCTATGTCAGACATAAAGGCAAGGGCAAGCCCCTCACCAAAAATTCGATCGAAAAACCCCAACGGCAAATCGATCGTCCTAAGCTTCCTAAGCCCGTCTCACCTAAAAAGTAAATGAGCGGGGTGTGTAGACCCATTCCCGATCGTTCTGGCGGATTATTTTAGTTTTGCTAGAGCCTACGATCAGGATTGTTTGCATATTAACGGTTTTAGGATCAAGTTTTTCTAGGCTAGTAATTTCGATTTCTTCGCCCGTTCGATCGAGGTTTTTACCAACAACAACGGGGGTAGTAGAAGCACGATATTCTAATAGGATTTGCTTACTAATTTCTAATTGTTCTCGGCGGGTGAGGGAAGCGGGGTTATAGAGGGCAATGACAAAATCGGCGGCGGCTGCCGATCGGAGACGTTGTTCAATGATTGACCAGGGTTTTAGTTGATCCGATAGGGAAATTACACAAAAATCATGCCCGATCGGTGCCCCTACTTTGGCGGCGAGGGTCTGGACGGCGGAAATACCAGGGCTGATGTTAATTTCAAAGTCCAGATTAGATGGCATTTGATCGATAATTTCGAGGACAGCCGATGCCATACCAAAAATGCCCGCATCCCCAGAAGAAATAACCACTACCGATCGTCCTTGTTGAGCTAAGTTAATTGCTAGTTTTGCCCGATCGAGTTCCTGTCGATTATCAGAGCTATGGATTATTTTATTGTTAATTAAAGGCTCAACTAACTTGATGTAAGTTTGATAACCAACAATGTCAGTACCAGTCCGTAAAATTTCTTTTACTTGGGGGGTAATTCCTGTTAGAGAACCGGCACCAATACCCACGATCGATAGTTTACCTCTAGGAGGAATATATTGATAGGCTAAGTGACTACTACTTAAATCAGGAAGATAATCCCGATCGGTAATAGTTATAGTGTGAGTGGCTACTTCACTAAGGGGGAGATTACTATTATTTAGCCAGGTAGCTTCGCCATTTATTTTAACAGTAGCGCCTGCCAATAAATCTGATAAAAATTCTTTCCCTTGTTCAATAGAATTTAATAATTTATATTGGGGCAGCGGCGATAATAAAGTAGTCTTAAATCGATTTGTGCCATTAGAAGTAATAGCAGCTTTAGTCTGAAAAACTTCTGCAATCATTATAGCTAGCTCATTTGCTCCTGTCACACCACCCAACAAAGGTACTACTACACTACCATCTTCCGATATGGCAATTACAGGGGGTTCAGCGATTTTATTACCTAAAATGGGGGCTAAACTCCTAATAAGAATACCTGCACTACATATACCCACGATCGATAATTGTTGCTTGAATAAAGTTTGACAGGTTTGAGCAAAATCAGTAAAAGTAAAATCCGCTGAACTGGTACGTTTTGCTAAGCCATAGATTCTTGTGCTAGGGAAATTATCCTGAATCGATCGGGCGGTTTTAATGCTCTCTTCTCCTAACACTAAAACTGCTATTTCTTTCATAGCTTAGACTGGCTGGGAATTAAAATTAAGGAAAAGTAGGGTACATTAGTAGGGTCAACTAACTCGATCGGGATAATATTCTGCTGTGGCATTGTAGCCCTTTCAATATACAAAGCTCTTTCTAACAAGTTAAGGTCTTTTAACACCGATCGGACTTTAGCAAAATTATTGCTTAGTTTAATAATGGCACAGGCATCTAATTGGCTTAGTTCCTGTTTCAATCTTTCTAATGATGCCGTAGCCGGCACAATTTTGAACACTTCCTGGCGATAACAGAGGGGCAATCCCAAAACTGCTGCTGCCCCCACTGGCGAAGACACTCCAGGAACCACCTCGATCGGGTAATTGTCCTGTAATCTGGTGAAAACATACATAAAGGAACCGTAGAGCAGGGGATCCCCCTCACAAATTACACCAATATCTTTGCCCTGTTCTAGGTAGGGCAGGATGGGAGCAACCGCACTATCGTAATCCGCTTCTGCCACATCAAGGGCACGGGGTAAATGGTAAGCCACCTCGATTTGGTCGGGACGCAAATAATCCGCCACGATCGAGCGGGCAATGCTACTATGCCCCACTGCCGATTGGTAAGCCACCACCCCGCAACTACGCAAAATCCGCAGACCCTTTACCGTAATCAACTCTGGGTCCCCTGGACCAACCCCAATGCCATAAATTTTGGTCATCCTGCCGACTTCGCCAATCCATTTACTGCTGCCACTGCCATACTACTCCCCCCCCTACGCCCTTTGAGGGTCAAAAAGGGAATTTGCCAGGGATTTTCTGCTAAAGCTGCCTTAGACTCCACCGCTCCCACAAATCCTACCGGGAAGCCCAAAATGACAGCGGGCTTGGGATAGCCAGATGCTAACAATTCCAATAGCCGAAACAAAGCGGTCGGTGCATTCCCGATCGCTACTACCGCCCCTGCTAAATGCTCCCGCCAGAGGTCTACTGCCACCGCCGATCGGGTATTTTGCCTTTTTGTCGCCAGGGCAGGCACATCGGCATAATTCAAAGTACAAATAATTTTGTTCTGCGCGGGCAGACGACTTTTTGTAATCCCGTTAGCCACCATTTCACTGTCACAGAGAATTTTTGCCCCCTGCTCCAATGCCCTTCTCCCGATCGGGACTACGTCTTGAGAATAAGCCAAGTCCTCCACAATATCCGTCATGCCGCAACTATGGATCAGCCTGACCACCACGGGTTCTAGGTCTGGGGGCAGACCAGCTAAATTTGCCTCCGATCGGATGGTAGCGAAAGAATGGCGATAAATTTCCCCTCCGTCCCGGATGTAGTCCATCTGCCCCCGTTGTCCTAAGCCTTCAACAGAGATTCAATATCCTTGAGCAAGTCAGGATTATCCGGTGCCACACTCGAAGGATAGTATTTGACCACATTGCCCTGCTTGTCCACCAAGTATTTGTTGAAGTTCCACTGTACTTCACTGTTGGTAGCGCTAGTCAGGCATTGATAGACGGGCACCTTGTCTGCCCCCTTGACCGAGACTTTGCTGAACATATCGAAGGTAACACCATAGCGGGAAGCAGAAAACTCCTTAATTTCTGCCTCAGTGCCTGGTTCTTGCGCCCCAAAATCGTTACTCGGAAAGCCTAAAACTACAAAGCCCTGGTCTTTATATTTTTGATAGAGGGCTTCTAACCCTTTGTATTGAGGAGTATAACCACATTGGGAAGCGACATTGACAACCAAACAAACTTTGCCAGCATATTGAGACAAGTTAACGGGCTGTCCATCAATATTGGTAACTGTGTATTCGTGTAAAGTAGGCATAGGTCTTTGCAGATAAGGGATATGGCAACTGCGATCGTTTTGATTGGTGTGCCAGGGAGCGGTAAATCAACCCTGGCAAGGGCTTTAATCCAACAGTCTCCCACAACTCTACTGGTTAACCCCGATCGGATTAGACAACAACTCTACGGTAATGCCAGCATCCAGGGGGAATGGTCCGAGCTATGGACTGAGATCGAAAACGCCTTTGCCCAAGCAAGTACTGATCGTCGTGACCTTATTTATGATGCCACAAACTGTCGAGCAGAACACCGCCGCCAGGTAATAGCCTGCCTGCGCCAGTATAAATTCCAGCCCATCCGGGGTTGGTGGCTCAATGAACCCCTGTGGGTATGTCTAATGCGTAACCAATACCGCGAACGCCAAGTTCCAGAGGATGTGATCGTGGATATGTATAGACAGTTACAAACAGAACCACCCAATCTAAAAGAAGGTTTTGATTTTTTGCTTTCTCCCCTCAATAAAAATGAAAGCGAATGGATGGATTAAATTTTATTTTACACTATTTTTGACAGATAAGTTATGCAAGGAGTTCTACAGTTAAATCGAAAGTTTCTTGTTTTTATTATTTGGTTAGATATTACAAGATTAAAAAACGATCGTTTTAGCGTTATTAACCTTTGGAAAGACAAATTTTTAAGAATTTCAAAGTAGTTCATTGTATACCCTAAGTTCCGCTACAGTTTTCGTTAAACCTTGTCTTTCATAAGCTATAAGTAACTGTTCAACAGTTTGAGGTGGGTTTTTCAAACTCAATCGTTGCCTCTTAACAACTGCACAGATCACTGAAGGAGCTAAATCAATCAGATAAGTGATAAAGTCATCAGGATGTTGAGCCTCAATACCATATTGCTTAAGAATTGTAGCTGGAAAATCTGACAGATTGTAAGTAACAATCACATCAGCACCTGCACGAATTGCCGCTGCTAGTACATGACGGTCGTTTTTATCTGGCAAGTTCAGGGATGGAATTAAATCCTCATAACCTAAAACAAGACAGTCTCTTACATTACTATTCATTAAATCTCTTGTACGATGAAGACGCTCCATCGTCAGATCAGGTCTATTCTTCAAGACATTCCTAATCCATTCATTATGAATTTCATCAGTCCATTTTGCACGGAACAAATCTGTGATTGCTAAGTGCATTAGAAAGTCACGCAGAGGAGCTGGATACAAAACACATGCGTCGAATAATGCAGTGAAGTTACTCAAAATCAGTAGCCCATGTCCAGCTCTTGAGCCTCCCTTGTAAGTTCTTCAAGTGTTTGCAGTCTTTTTTTATCTATATCTTCTTTGTACATCATCAAGTCTTCAAGTCTAATCCGTCGATAATTTCCCACTTTACGATCGGGAATCTTGCCTTCTTCTATTAAACTGATCAGGAAAGGAGGTGACACATTCAAAATATCTGCCGCTTGCTGAGTCGTTAACTCCTCGTTTAAGGGCATCAAAGTAACAGCATTGCCACGAGCCATTTGGGTCAAAATATCAGTTAAAAGACGAAATACAGACATTGGAATAACGACCTCTTCTTCTAGCTCATTATCTACATGAACAAGTAATCTTAATTCAGATAATTGTTTTGCAAGCGGAAGTTTGTTCAAAAATCTTAAAAGCTGACGGCTTGACTCACTTGCAAGCTCTTTATCTGCCTCAGTCGGGGCAACTGTCTCTTGAAAATCTGCAATTCTGGTAGCCATTGTCTTGTCCCAGTTCTCGATTTAACTCTTATTTTGAGTTTTATCTTTCTAGTATAACTTACAAATAAAATAAAAAACATACAAGGAAAAGACTGACTAGGAGAACCTATATCTTTCTGTGAAATATCCAGACATCACAACTCCGCTATAATTGTTAAGAAATAACAAAAAAAGATTGTGGCAGAGATATTTGATTTAAGCACCCTTTTGGCACTTGCCCATCGTTACAGCTATACCATTATTTTTTTCGGTATTTTATTGGAAAATGCTGGCATACCACTACCAGGCGAAACTCTGACTTTAATCGGCGGATTTTTAGCGGGTAATCAAGAGCTTAACTATTGGGGCGTATTGTTTAGTGCGATCGGGGGGGCAATTATCGGTGATAGTTTGGGCTACTGGTTGGGGCGTTGGGGCGGTTTATTATTCTTACAAAGAATTAGCAGTATATTTGCTATTCCTCCCCATCATATTGAGCAAGCCAGGGAAAAGTTTAACGCTAACTCCGATCGGGCTGTATTCTTGGGTAGATTTGTAGCAATCCTCCGCATTTTTGCTGGTCCCCTGGCGGGCATGGCGGGAATGAGCTACCCGCGCTTTTTAGTATTTAATAGTTTGGGGGCAATTACTTGGGGATTAGTAATGACATCTCTTGCCTATTTTTGTGGTGAATTTATTCCCCTCTCTGATTTAATTAGTTATGTTTTAAGGTTTGCAGTTTTAGCATTACTAGGGATAATAATTTGGTTTTGGCGGACAAAAACTAAGGGTGAGCAAACTGACGGGCATGGAGTTGGCTATAGCGACCATTAAGGTCTAGTAATTCTCTATGGCTTCCTGATTCAATGATCTGCCCTTTTTCTAAGACAAAAATGCGGTCACAATTTCTGACCGTAGCTAAACGATGGGCAATAATTAACACAGTCCGATTCACCATTAGTCTTTGCAGTGCTTCTTGGACTAATGCCTCTGATTCACTATCTAGGGCGGATGTGGCTTCATCTAAAAGTAAAATTCTTGGATCATGTAAGACTGCCCTAGCGATGGAAATTCTCTGCCTTTGTCCACCAGATAAATTAACGCCATTTTCCCCTACTTGGGTATTATATTGTTGGGGTAATTCCATAATAAAATTATGAGCATTAGCAATTTTGGCTGCCTTTTCTAATTCCAGATGATCAACTGTTGTCTTACCAAAAGCAATATTAGTAGCTATTGTGCCGGAAAATAAAATGGTTTCTTGGGGGACAATTGCAATTTGACGGCGTAAACTTTTTAGTGTTACTTCCGTTATATCCCGATCGTCTATTGTGACTTTCCCTTTGGTGGGGTCATAAAATCTAAGTAGCAAATTCATTAGGGTGCTTTTGCCCGCTCCTGATGCACCAACTAGGGCAACAATTTCTCCAGGAAAGATAACCGTATTGATATTTTGTAATACCCAGTCGGTTTGTCCATACTTAAAGTAGACGTTTTGAAATTCAATTTTGCCAGCAATTTTGCCTAAGTCTTGGGCATCTTTCTTTTCTAAAACCAGGGGTTTTAACTTAAATATTTCAAAAATCCGATCGGTTGATGCTTGAGTTTGTTTGAGTTCATTAAAATTATTGGTAACATTCCGAATTGGATCGATTAGTAGGGCAACAGCAGCACAAAAGGAAACAAATTCTTTGACTTCTAAACGTCCCTGGGCAATCTGCCATACCGCAATCCAAATTAAGATAATTATCCCTATTGCCTGTAGTAAACTAACGATCGGGTATTGCATCGATCGGATACGCTCGGTTGCATACTTACTCTGACGATGATTTTCGGATTCCTGTTCAAACCGATCGGTTTCAAAGTCTTCTGCACCAAAGGCTCTAACCAATCGAATGCCACTAAAAACTTCGGCTAAAAAGGCGGACAAATTGGAAACCTGATCCTGACTACAGCGGGCAAGAGCTAACATTTTATCGCCGAACCATGCCACAATAATTGCTAGTAGGGGTGCCACAATTAAGACAGTAGTTGTTAAAATCCAATTTAGGTAAAGCATATAACCTAAAATTAAAAATAACTGGAGGACAGAAGGCACAAATTGATAGAAAAATTTGCCTATTACCTCCCCAATCCGATCGATGTCTTCCGTTAAGCGATAGGATAAATCCCCCGCCCTTGACTCAGCAAAATAGTTCAAGTCTAATGATTGCAAATGGGCAAAAGTATCTACTCTTAATTGTTTAGTAATTTGTAGGGCTGCCCTCGCCATCATTGTATCCTGTCCATACTGACAAAGCCCCTGAATCGTAAATAAAATGAGAGTATAACCAGATACTTCCGTAATTTTAGCGATATTTCCTTCCCCTACTGCTTCCGAAACCCTGCCAAATATCATTGCCAAAAGGGGCATCCCGCCGATATAGAGGGTAGTACAAACCATTGCCTTAGTTAAAAGCCACCATTGTGCCCTAACGTAGGGGAGGAGTTCGAGATAGGAGATGCCCAAAATTCAGTCCGTTGCATAAACAGCTCTTTATTTTGCCATAATACTCTCTGCCAAGAATTGGAAGCCTTAAATTAGAGGGGTAAAATAGGGACGAATTTCCTGCTGACTCTTTTTTCAAAATAGCAATAGATAATAACAATGCTCACGATCGTTGATCTCTCCGTTGACTATGATGGTATTCATGCTTTAGCAGATGTAAATTTAGAGGTCAAAGAAGGAGAGATTGTCACTCTAATCGGCTCTAATGGGGCGGGTAAGACTACTACTCTTAAGGCAATTTCTGGCTTGGTCAAAGCCCGATCGGGTTTGATTACTTTTCAGGGGCAAGATTTGGGCAAAATGCCAGCCCCCGATCGAGTAAAGCTGGGCATCGCCCATTGTCCCGAAGGCAGGCACATCCTGCAAAAACAGACGGTCAGGCAAAATTTAGAGCTAGGGGCATTCATTCGCACCGATCGGGAGGGTATCAAAAAAGATTTGCAAGAAATGTTTGAGTTATTCCCCCGCCTAGCCGAACGGGAACAGCAGCTAGCGGGCACCATGAGTGGAGGGGAACAGCAGATGTTAGCGATCGCTAGGGCATTGATGTCCCGACCCAAATTGTTGCTTTTAGATGAACCTAGTTTGGGTTTAGCTCCCCAAATTGTGACAGATATTTTTAAGGTGATTCAAGCCTTAAACCGATCGGGGATGACCATCCTATTAGTAGAGCAAAATGCCAACCTCGCCCTAGAAATTGCCGATCGGGGCTATGTCCTAGAGGCGGGCATAGTCAAATGTAGCGGTGCAGACCTCCTCCATGACCCCAGAGTCCAAGTCGCCTATCTGGGATAATGGCAAAAACCTATCGGGCGACGGGCATAAATCTGAAGGGGATGCCCCTAGGAGAACAGGATAAACTCCTGACCATCCTGACTAAGGAGAAGGGACTAATTCGGGTAGTAGCACCTGGTGCCCGCAAGTATGGCTCCAAATTGGGGGGCAGGGCAGAACTCTTTGTGGTGAATAATTTATTGATTAGTCAGGGCAAAAACCTCGATCGGATTAGCCAGGCAGAAATTCAAGAAAGTTTTTTGGGATTAGGGCAAAATCTAGGCAAACTGGTCTGTGCCCAATACCTAGCGGAACTTACCCTTAAGCAGGCGTTAACTGACCAGCCCCAAGCCGATTTATTCTATATCCTGACCAATGGCTTACAACAAATTCAGTCCCAATCTTCTGTAAAAGAAATTCTGCCTATTTTTGTCCAACATATCTATCGCCTACTCACGCTCGCTGGGTTTGCCCCCCAAGTGAGGCGCTGTTGTATCTCCCAAGTCCTAGTCGTCCCCCCTAAAGAGGGCAGGCAGGTTAGATTTAGTGTGGTAGGAGGAGGGATTGTGGCAGAGGGTTATCAAGCCCCCATCAGTCACTACCTGAATTGGCAAGAACTACAAGTCCTCCAGGCATTAACGGAGGTAGAGCTTACCCCAGAAGTGCTATTGTTATCAAACGAATCTTGGTTAGTATTGGAAAGGGTTTTACGGGCTTATGCTCAGTATCACCTCGAAACTGAACTCCAGTCTGCCCATCTGATCGATAGTTGCCTCAGTTTATGACCCTACCCTTTAGTCGCAATTTTAATTTCCTTGCCCTGTGGTTTTCCCAGGTTTTTTCCCAGATTGCTGACAAAATTTATTTGGTGTTAATCATAACCCTACTGTCCCAGAGACTTTTTGCCGATCGGGTGGAAATCAGCCCCCTGGTGACTGGGGTGATGGTCGCTTTTACTACACCGGCGATTTTGTTTGGCTCCCTGGCGGGGGTATTTATCGATCGGTGGTCGAAAAAAGCGGTTTTGATTGCTTCTAACCTGCTCCGGGGCGGGCTAATTTTGATCATTCCCCTCACGATCTCTACCCTGGGGGAGGGCATCAATTCCTATACAGCCCTCTTGGTGATCACTTTTCTGGTTTCGACTCTGACCCAGTTCTTTGCCCCCGCCGAACAGTCCGCTATTACTTTAGTAGTAGAACGAGAACAACTCCTTGCCGCAAATTCCGTCTATGCCACCACGGTGATGGGAGCCTTAATTTTAGGGTTTGCGGTAGGGAAGCCCGCCCTAGACCTCGCCGATCGGTGGTTGGGGCCATGGGGAGAGGAGATTTTAGTGGGGGGCTGTTATGCTCTAGCAGGGCTGATTTTAGCCATCCTCTCTACCAGAGAGCGGGAATACAACCAGATGGAGTTTCATATCTGGCGGGACTTGCAGGAGGGAATTGACTATGTGAAGACCCAACCGGTCGTGCAGGGGGCATTAGTCCAACTGGTAACTACCTATTCGGTAATCGCTGCCCTTACAGTTCTAGCCGTTGAAATTGCCGAAATTTTACCCCAACTCCAGACCGATGATTTTGGCTATCTCCTCTCGGTTTCTAGTGTAGGCATTGCTCTGGCGGCGGGCATTCTAGGCAAGTTTGGGAGATTCCTCCCCTACCCCCGATCGATTTTGGTAGGCACGATCGGTATGGCGGTAGCCTTAAGTTTATTGACGATCGCAACCACAAAACTTACTTCTGCTCTAAGCACGATCGGGATTATAGGTATTTGTGCTGGTTTATGTGTAATTCCCATGCAGACCATCATCCAAGAAAAGACCCCAGAGGAACTAAGGGGCAAAGTATTTGGCTTACAGAACAATCTAGTCAATGTCGCCCTCAGCCTACCCCTGGCATTAGCGGGTTTTGCCTCATCTTCCTTCGGACTCCAGCCCGTATTGTTAGGATTAGGGGGCTTTGCCTTAGTCGGCGGCGGAATTAGCCTCTATTTGATCCACAGACCAAATTAAAGTTAAAATCAAGCAAATTTCATGGCTTGCGATGGAAAATTACATCTATTTTGCCGCTCCTCTTTTTACCCGTGGTGAACGGGATTTTAATAGCAGTCTGGCGGCAAGTTTGCGCCAAGGGGGTTTCAAGGTTTTTTTGCCCCAAGAAGAGTGCCAGGGCACCCATGCCGAAATGTTCGCTACCTGCCGGCGGGGAGTAGGAGAAGCCTCGATCGTGGTGGCAATTTTAGATGGTGCCGATGCTGATTCCGGTACTTGCTGGGAAGTGGGCTATGCCTATGCCAAGGGCATTCCCGTTCTTGGCGTAAGAACCGACTTCCGGGGCACTGGCGACACCGAGGGTTTTAATTTGATGCTCAAATTTAGCTGCCGTTCTGTCCTAAATCTTGGGGTAGAGCTTGATGCCCAAACGATCGGGGCAAAGATCAAAGCAGTGCTAGACACCTGGACATGATCTACTGCGTAACCTTAACGATCGTGTCAGCAGAAATCAGCGCAAACAACTCCTTAATATCTTCGTTATACATTCTGAGGCATCCATGGGAGACCGCCTGTCCCACCGAACTCGGATTTGGTGTGCCATGAAAGCCAGACCAATCCCTACCGTTTGTCCAAAAACCGATCCAATATTGTCCAAGGGGATTATCAGGGTCACCAGCTTTGATAATATCTCCGGTAAAGGGATTTTTCCAAGCCGGGTTTTTGATTAGTTTTTCTACCTTAAATGAACCCTTTGGTGTTTCCCAGCCCTGCCTACCTACCGCAATGGGATAGGTTTTGAACTTCTTACTGCCCTTAAAGGCGGTGACTTGGCGGCGGGATAGACTTACTTCTAAGAGGGTAACTTGGGGCAAAACTAACTGTTGCCGGGGGATGGGCGGCGCTTGCTTCTGGGCGGCAAGCACTTCGTAGACCAGTACAGCCAGTTCCCCTTTGGTGATAGGGCGGTTGAGGTCTAGGTCATAGGGGCTATTGGGAGTGGTAAGCCAGATATTTTGCTTGACTAGAGCACTGAGGGCATCTACTGCATAGAGCGGTATCCGGTCGCCATCGTTAAATCTCTCTTTGAGCAGGTTACGCCGATCGGCTTGGGGATTGACGGGTAATTGCAACCCATTTCCCAGAGAAACCATAGCCTCCAGGCGAGTGAGAGGACGATCGGGGTAAATATTAGAGCCATCGCCGGTTAAGAAACCACCTTGGTAGGCATTAACTAAGGCTCGATAAGCCCAGTGGGAAGGTTTTAGATCATTGAATTCCCCTGGCAGACGTACTTTAGGCAAAATCAAAAAACTCTGCTCCAGGAGGATGGCATATTCCGATCGGGAGACTAACTCTTGGGGGGGGAGGGGTCTAATGCGGCGGTGTTGCACCAAACCATCAATGTAGGGTTGGGTCCAAGTTGTCCCTTGGGCGGGGAAAGTAAAAGCCAAACAAAGGAGCGTAAAAACTACTTTTTTCACTGTACAAGCCCAAAAAAACAAGCAAAGTTTAACAGATCAAACCCTTTGACGCTATATCGATCGTTTTAATAATTTAATTTTTCCCCTTCTGATGACTGGTTGACGATAGAAGAGAATGAGACTAATTAAACCCCCTAGTACAGATAATCCAACTTTGATCTCACAACAAACATTTTTGGAAATGACAATATCAAGATTATTAATACAAAAACTACACTCATTTTCTATCCTATGTCTTTAAGATTAAACCAAACGATCGTTGGCATAGATAGCAAAATTTATTTGTATTTCTAGGGATTTAGACTTTAGATGATCTAGGAGAAAAACTAAGAAAATCAAATAATTCATTAACAGTTAAATTATATTGATTTAGCCTTTCAGGTAGAGGAATAGGATCGATACCCCTCAGAGTTATTGGGGTTTTATCCTGCTCAAAGGCAAATACAACTTTTTCATAGGGGTCAATAAGCCAACCTAAAGACATTCCTTGGTTTAGCAAAAATAATAAATTATCGATCGGTCTGGTTGAAGATTGATCGGGGGACAGAATTTCTATAGCCCAATCGGGAACTTCTGTTACCTGGTCAAGTATTTCTTGATTTTCATCTAGGGGCAGATTTTCCCAGAAAAAAACAGAAATGTCCGGTATAATTGAGCGCCCATCGATCGTGCAACGCAATTCAGTAAAGCCATAGGCTAATTGTTTGGTTTCGCTCCATTTATTGATATGACTAACCAGACTGGTTTGCAGTTTGCTATGTTTCCCTTGGGGCATTGGCTTTTGATAGATTTGTCCATCAATATATTCCATGCCAGGATTGGTTTCTGGTAATTGCAAAAAATCTTCTAAAGATATTATTTGGGTTGGACTTTGTACCATAGCCTATTTTTCAACAATTCTATTATTTGATTCTGTACTATTTCCTAACCATAGACTTTATTTGACTATTTTAATTGACTTTATCAAAGTATCAGTTATTCAAGGATAGGGTGCAATTTAAGCTACGATCGGATAAAAAATTAGGAAATTTCAGATGTCAAATTTTCGGGATGGAATTCTATATTACAAACCCCTAGAAGAAGAATTCAGCAATTATGGCGCAAAACCCGCTATCACAGATAGGGCAATCACCACGATCGATACTGCCTCTGCCTACCAAACCATGTTAGGGGCAGATGCTCTCCGCTACCTCACCCTGCAAATGACCGCCACCAAAGCATCGGGGCATCCAGGGGGCTTCGCCAGTATTGCTGACACGATCGCAGCTCTAGTGATGTTGGGCTACAAAAATATCATTACGGAAGTGGGACATCATGCCCCTGGGTTCTATAGCAATGTGTTCCTCGATCGGTCTTTAGAAGGTATGGGGATTACAACCGTCCAAGAACTCTGCCAACGTTTCCGGGAAGCCCACGGTTTATTGGGGCATCTGTCGGGACAAATCCCTGGCTTGCTCAACCCCGCTGGTCCTTTGGGGCAGGGGCAACACTTCGCTATGGCGGGGGCAAAACTCCATCCAGGCGTGCTTTTCCCTGTCACGATCGGGGATGGGGGACTAGGGGAACCCTACATCATCAGCAGTATGCAGCACTTCCACACCGCCTATCCCCAAGTTACCAATTTTCTGCCGATTTTAGTCTGGAACGGCTTTTCCCAAGAACACCACAGCATGGTATCCACCAAATCTAACCAGGAGATGGAAGCATATTGGCGGGGTAACGGCTTCCAAGAAGTGATCCTAGTTGATGCTAAAGATTTTGATGATACCCACCAGCCAGGGGACTATGTAGACAGTACCCAGTTTTCCTTACCTAAACGCCTCTTCTTCTGCCAAGCAATTTTAGAAGCCACCGATCGGGCGGCGAAAACTGCTCTAGGGGGCAAACTGACCGTTTTAATTGTCAAGCAACTTAAAGGGGCGGGAGTCCATGACCGGGGGGCAAAATCCCATAACCTCTATGGACATCACACCCTCGATAATCCCCAAATTGTCGCTGCCCTCCAACAGCGCGCCCTTTCCCCCGAAGCATGGGAATTAGTGCGTACCAACTGGACCCGATCGGGTGGTGGTGCCGCCGCCCAGGTGGCAGTCACCGAAACCCAACTTTCCCTTGCCCCTCTGGGCGATCTACCCCTCCAAGAATTTGCTTTAGGAGAAAAACAAGTCGCCACAACTGCTATGGGCACGATCGTTGGTTATGTCGGACAAAAGGACAGCCATTTTATTGTCACCAACGCCGATGGCAACGCTGCTTCTGGGATTAACAACATCAACCAGGCATTAAAAATCATCCACCCCACCAAGGACGAAACCTACTTCCAGCAACCCCAAGGACAGGTCTACGAACCCCTCAGCGAAGATGCCTGCGCTGGTTTAGCCGTTGCCCAAGCTCTGTTTGGAGCGCGCTCCCTTTGGTGCTCCTACGAATCCTTTGCCATCAATGGCTTACCCATCTGGCAGACCGTCACCCAAGCAATGGCAGAACTCCGTCGCCCTACACCCGCTACTATCTGCCTGTTTACTGCCGGTGCTCTGGAGCAGGGCAGGAATGGCTGGACCCATCAACGCCCCGAAATCGAAAACTACTTTGCTGCCATGATGCGGAACGGCAATGTTTTTCCCCTCTTCCCGATCGATGCCAATAGTATCCAGGTCTGCTACGAATGGGCGCTAGGACAATACAACAAAGGCATAACCATCACTGCCAGCAAGACTCCCCTCCCCATCCACAGCACCTTTGCCCATACCCGCCAAGCCTTAGCAGAGGGGGCAGTAATCCTAAAGGAATACCAAGGACAAAAAACGATCGTGTTTGCCGTAATTGGCGATATGGTACTGTTACCCGTCCTCCAAGCCGCTGAAACCCTTGCCACTCAAGGCATTGGCTCCAAGGTAGTAAGCATTGTCAACCCCCGCCGTCTTTATCGACCAGGGGATGTTGCCACCGAAAATTGTGCCCAAGCTGACACCAACTTCTTACCCGATGCCCAATTCGATCGGTTATTTAGTGGGGATGCCCTCTTAGGGATTACAGGAGGCAGTAGCGCCATGTTAGAACCAGTAATACTCCGCAGCAAGCTCGATCGGGATGTGGTCTGCTGGAAACGGGGCGAAACCTGCGCCAATGCAGACCAAGTGATGGCACTAAACGGACTATCCCCCGATCGGATTGCGGCACAGGCACGAAAAATTCTTTCCTAAAACTAACCAAGTCTGTTATACTAAGTTTTATGAATTGGGGTGTCGCCAAGCGGTAAGGCATCTGGTTTTGGTCCAGACATTCCGAGGTTCGAATCCTTGCACCCCAGTTTTTTAGACTTAGCACAATTTGTTGGGTATAATTGCACTACAAAGTAGTAGAAAAGCAATGATATACAATCCATCCATGCGAGAAGAGCCTCGTCATCGTCCAGCGGGGATTCTGCCCAAGCCACAAAACGAATCGATCCTTGATTGGCTTGAACGGAACGGACGCATTGCCGCTAGGGTGCCAGAAACCAGCATTGTTTTTGATGAAGATATTGATGAATTAAATGAGATTATCGGCGAAGAAGGAAACTACTACGACGATGAAGATGATCTGGTCACTGAAGATGAGGAAGATGTGATCTAGCATGGAAGGAGCATCCTCTCTCAAATTTAAGGTATTAACGGGGAAAAATCTATTTCTTGCTCTGTTTTTATTTTTAATAGCAGTCCTGATTCTCAATCAAAGATTAACACTGTTGTTGCCTTGGTTAGTTAGTAGTGTTGGTGTAGTTTTGCTTGGTATCGTTCTTGTACCTTGGCTCAGACAATTAAAAGCAGGACAAATAATAAGGGAGGATGGTCCCCAAAGCCATCTCCAAAAGGCGGGCACTCCCACAATGGGAGGTATTTTTGTGGTGCCAGTTGGATTAGTCTCTGCCCTTGCATGGACGAAGTTAGACCAAGCTACGATCCCTTGCGTTTTATTAACTTTAGGGTTTAGTTTTGTTGGTTGGTTAGATGACTGGCTGATTTTACGTTTTAAGTCAAACAAAGGTATTTCTGCCCCTTTGAAGTTGTTTTTACTTGGTATTACTTCTATTGTCTTTTGCGCTTGGAGCATCTGGCGGGGTTATCCGACCACGGTTGATCTGCCCTTTGGTTTATCTTTATCTTTAGGTTTTGCTTTTTGGTTCTTAGCTTTGTTTGTCTTATTAGGAACTAGCAATGCCACAAATCTGACAGATGGGTTAGATGGCTTAGCCGGTGGGACTGGTTCTATTGCGGCTTTGGGGCTTGGTCTTTTACTTGCTCCTGAACAACAAGCTCTTTCTATTTTCTGTCTTTGCATCAGCGGTGCCTATCTTGGTTTTCTATGGCACAATCACAACCCCGCTCGGGTATTCATGGGGGATACGGGTTCCCTGGCATTGGGGGGAGCTTTGGCAGCGGCGGCAATTTTAGGGGGGCAGTTGTGGGGATTATTGGTTTTAAGTCTTTTATTTGTTTGGGAATCTCTTTCGACTATCTTGCAAGTTAGCTATTACAAAATGACAAAAGATGAAGAAGGTAAAGGAAAACGTTTGTTTAAGATGGCTCCTTTTCATCATCATTTAGAGCTTAGTGGATGGAGTGAGTTGCAGGTGGTGGGCAGTTTTTACACGATCGGTCTAGTGCTACTAGCAGGAGCAATCTTACTCAAAACATAATGGAATGGGAGAAAGTAAGGGCAAAGTTCAAGCAGGTGTGGGGTTATGATGACTTCCGTCCGCCTCAAGGAGAGATTATTGCCAACTTACTAGACGGTCAAGACAGTCTTATTATTTTAGCGACGGGCGGCGGAAAATCGATTTGTTTTCAATTACCGGCTCTTTTACAGTATGGCTTAACTTTGGTTGTTTCTCCTTTAGTGGCTTTAATGGAAGACCAGGTGCAAGACCTCAAAAGACGTAACCTTCCTGCTGCTACCATTCATAGTAATCTTTCTAAATCCGATCGGTGGGAAGTATTAAAAGACTTCTTTCATTTACGTCTGCTTTATCTTTCACCAGAGACTTTATTTTCACCTCCTGTGTGGGAGAGGCTTTGTCATCCCAAGTTAAGGATTGCCGGCATCATGTTAGACGAAGCTCATTGTTTGGTGCAATGGGGAGATACCTTTCGTCCCGCCTACAGAAGATTAGGAGTATTAAGACCAGCTTTGCTAGCTCAGAAGAGTGAAAATCACCCCCCTATACCAGTTGCAGCCTTTACCGCTACGGCTGACCCGATCGTGCAAAGGGAATTGATTGCTTGTCTGAATTTACAAACACCCCATATTATTTTGACCTCTCCCTATCGTGGTCATTTAGGGCTTCATGTTGAAACCTGTTTTAGCAATAAAGGCAGAAAAGAACGATCGGTCAAATACCTAAATGAAAAAAAAGGACAGACCGGTTTAGTTTATGTCAGAACGAGGAAAGATAGTGAAGAATTAGCGGAATGGTTTAACCAAGAGGGTTTTAACTGTTTGTCCTATCACGGCGGCATGATTCCTAAAGAAAGACGACAGATCGAACAAGAATGGCTCAATGGCAAATGTCAGTTTGTGGTTTGTACTTCTGCTTTTGGAGTGGGCATCAATAACCCTGAAACTAGATGGGTCTTACATTTCCAGTCCCCCCTCACGATCGCTGAATATGTCCAAGAGGTAGGCAGAGCCGGCAGGGATGGCAGACCAGCCCATGCTTTGATGTTAGTCAGTGGTATTTTAGACAACACCGATGAGAGTCGCTACAAGTTCTTTTTAGACCAACAACGTAAGATTGTCCAAAAGGCAAAACAAATCCTACCCCGTCTGCCAAGGAAGGGCACCCATGAAGAGGTCATCCGCATCGATCGGGATGGAGGGATCGTTTTGGGTCTTTTACACCGATCGGGTAAGTTGATTTGGCATGACCCTTTTAATTATGAAATCTTACCAGGAAACCATACTCTACCAGATGTAGACGAAACCGCTACTCAACAAATGAAAGACTTTATCGTAACAAAAAAATGTCGTTGGTCTTTTTTAATGGCAGTATTTGGTTTTACGAAAGAAGCAGAAACTACAAGGTGTGGTATTTGTGATAACTGCTTAAAAAACAAAAAATGAAAGAACCAGGCTTAATCGTTATCTTGGGCACAACAGCAACAGGTAAAACAGACCTCGCTATTCAGCTAGCCCTCCATTTAGAAGTACCTATTCTCAATGCCGACTCCCGTCAAGTTTATCGTTATTTTGACATCGGCACTGCTAAACCCACTCTTTCAGAAAGAAGAGGCATTCCCCATTATTTAATCGATATTGCTGATCCAGACCATTCTTTAACTTTAGCAGACTATCAAAGTCAGGCAATGGAATTAGTCTGGCAGTTTCATCAACAAAAAATAACCCCCATATTAGTAGGAGGATCGGGATTTTATTTGAAGTCTATTACCCATGGTGTGGTTATCCCCGCTGTGCCCCCCCAGCCAGACCTGCGCCGTCAGTTAGACAATTTAGACCAGGAGTTAGCCTATCAATTCTTAAAGCAAATTGACCCCGATCGGGCTGCGGCAATCCATCCCAACGATCGGTTTCGGACTAACCGCGCCCTAGAAATTTTTTATACAACCAATCAAATCCCCTCCCAATTCGGAAAATGCAACCCACCTGATTTCCCTATTTATGCGATTGGTCTTTCGCCACCGCCCCCAGAAATTTATCAAAAAAGAATTGAACAACGGATTTTTACTATGCTCGATCGGGGTTGGCTAGAAGAGATTAAACTGATCCAATCAAAGTTTGGGAAAGAACTACCTTTATTAAATACGTTAGGTTATCGAGAAATGAGTGACTATTTACAAAAAAAGATAACTAAAGAAGAAGCAATCAATCAAACCATCAAAAGCACCCTCCAAATGGCAAAGCAACAGAAAACCTGGTTCAAATCCCCAGAAAATCTGTTGCCTGGCACAAAATGGATCGATTCTAACTATGATCTACTTGATCTCATTCATGATCTTAAAGATCGGCAGATACATCCCTGCCAAGATCGAACCCACCAAGCCCCCTAAAAATAGAATCATAAAAGGCTCCATAATACTGGTTAGGGCTTTAACCGCCTCTTCTACTTCATTTTCGTAGAAGTCAGCAATCTTCATCAACATCTTGTCTAATTCGCCAGTCTCTTCCCCGATCGATAACATCTGCAATGCCATAGGAGGGAATACCTTCTGTCTTTCAATGGCTGGGGTGATTTGTCCCCCTTCCTTCACTTCCTGACGTGCCGCATTGAGGGCATTTTCAATTACCACATTACCTGCGGTTTCCCCCGTAATTTCTAAAGAAGAAAGAATTGGTACACCCGCCCGCGATAAAGAACCAAAAGTCCGAGAAAACCTGGCTACCGCTGTTTTTACTACCAAGTCGCCAAATACAGGCAACTTGAGGAATAGTTTGTCCATAAACAATCTACCAAAGGGGGTAGCATAGAACATCTTGTAACCAGTCAAAAAGGCAAAAATTCCGATCGGGATCAACCAAAACATCCAACTATTTAGAAAGTTACTCACATTGACCAAGAATTGGGTAAAGGCAGGTAATTCACTACCCAGTTCCTTGAAAATGCCACTAAATACAGGAATGATAAACTTACACATCCCTACGAAAATTAAGACCGCTATAATTGTCACAATTACAGGGTAGGTCATTGCCGACTTGATTTGGTTTTCTAGTCTGGCAGCATCTTCGAGGAGCTTTGCTAAACGATTCAATACATCGTCTAACACACCGCCCGTCTCCCCCGCTTGCACCATCGCTACATACAACCGATCGAAGATGTCTGGGTGCTTTCTAAGGGCATCAGAAAAGTTAGTTCCTTGCTCCACATCTGCCAGAATTTCCCCCAACGCCCCCTTGAGTTTGGGATTAGTAGCCTGTTGGGTCATTACCGCTAAGCCCCGCACCATAGACACCCCTGCGTTAACTAGGGTGGCTAGCTGACGGGAAAAAAGAGCTTTATCCTTGATAGTGACATTGGCAAAACTAATTTTCTTGAAATTAAAACCAGTCTTGACTGCCGAAATTTCAATAATCGTAAAACCCTTCTGTCGCCATGCTTCCCTTGCCTTTGCCGGGGATTCCGCATCGATCGTTTGGGAGAGTAACTTACCAGAAGAGTCCTTTAACTTTGCTGTAAATTTAGCCATAAAACACCTACCTAACCACTAATTGAACGAGATCTGATCATTTCCTGAGACCTGGGGTCATAGGAGCCTTTAGGACGCTTGAGGGAGGGAGGATTGGGACCTACTAAGCGATGGATTTCCTCCGGGCGGGAAGTTTTGGAGATGGCGGATTCAAAAGTAATTTCCCCATCGTTGTATAGATTTGTCAAGGCAGTCTCTAGGGTCTGCATTCCTTCCTTACCACCAGTCTGGATAAAGCCGTACATCTGGGCGGTCTTGCCTTCCCGAATTAGATTGGAAATAGCCGGCGTAACTAGCATTACTTCCATGCACATCACCCGCCCAAATTGCCCTGGCTTGGGATTTGCTCTGGGTACAAGGGTCTGGCTTAACACCGCTTTCAGGGAATTGGACAATTGCACCCGGATTTGTGCCTGCTGTTCGGGCGGGAATACATCCACAATCCGATCGACGGTCTGGGAGGCAGAACTGGTATGGAGTGTACCAAATACAAGGTGCCCCGTTTCCGCCGCTGTTACTGCTAACTGGATAGTTTCTAAGTCCCGCATTTCCCCTACTAGAATTACGTCCGGGTCTTCCCGGAGGGCACCCTTGAGGGCATTGGCAAAACTCTTGGTGTCTTCCCCTACTTGGCGTTGGTGAATGACGCTCTTAACGGATTCATAGACAAACTCGATCGGGTCTTCCACCGTCAAAATATGCTCTGGACGATCGAGGTTGATGCTGTTGATCATAGAAGCAAGGGTGGTACTCTTGCCGGAACCAGTAGGACCCGTCACTAAAACTAAGCCCCTCGGCAGATGGCAGAGGTCTTTTACTACAGGGGCAACCCCTAAATCCTCAATGTTAGGAATTTTAGAACTTAATGCTCGTAAACAGGCTGCCACCGTCCCCCTATCCTTGTAGACATTGACTCGGAACCTAGCCAACCCCTTGATGCCATAGGAACAGTCCAACTCCCAGTTTTGCTCAAAGGTCTTCCTTTGGTTGTTGTTGAGCATGGCAAAAATTAACCGCTGGGTTTCCTCGGCGGTGAGGGGGTCCCGATCGGTGGGGGTGAGCCTGCCACTGATGCGAATAAAGGGCGGCAGACCAGCGGAAATATGTAAATCTGAGCCTTTACGCTCGATTACCTCTTCCATTAAATCTTCGATGATGTAATCTAAAACCATTTAACTTACTCCTTAAAATGTCCGGGGGGTTGTGCAATAGGGGCATTCCAGCATCTCTGGTTTCAGCCCCGCACCACAGTTAGTACATTCCAGGGATTTACTACGGCGCATCCGCTCTTCCGCTTCCCTACCTTTGTCCGTATAGACTACCCGCAATACTTCCTCCAGGGTGGTTACTCCTTCCCGCACTAAGTCGAAGGCATAGTACATCAGGGTTTTCATGCCCTCTTTTACGGCAATTTCCTTGAGGGTATCGGCATTTGCGCCCTTGTTGATGGCAGTAGCCAGAGCCTCGGTGTTCCGCATCACTTCGTAGACACCGCATCTGCCCTTGTAGCCATTGCCGCCGCACTTGGGACAGAGTTTTTTGCCCTTGCTCTGTGCCTCTAAAATTTCCTCCCGGCTGACTCGGTTTGCTTTGTAGAATGTCCGCTCTAGGTCACTTGAAGGCAAGCCAAACCGATCGAGTTCCTCTTGGGTGGGCTTGTAGGGAATACGACAGACATCACAGACGCGACGCATCAAACGCTGGGCACATACCCCGATCAAAGCCGTACTCACCATCACTGGGTCAATCCCCATTTCTTCTAGGCGTGCCACCGCCCCTGGTGCATCGTTGGTGTGTAGGGTAGTCAATACCAAGTGACCCGTCAAAGCCGCCTCGATCGCTGTTTTGGCAGTTTCTAAGTCCCGGGTTTCCCCCACCAGAATAACATCGGGGTCTTGGCGCAGGAATGCCCTTAAAATCATGGCAAAGTCCATGCCCTTTTCCCGGATCACCTGACATTGGGCTAAGCCAGGCAGGTTATACTCTACGGGGTCTTCGGCGGTGCTGATATTTACGCCAGGGTCATTTACCTCCGAGAGCGCAGAGTAGAGGGTAGTAGTTTTTCCCGAACCGGTAGGACCCGTCACCAGAATTAGACCATAGGGACGACTCACCATATCTTGGACGATCTTGAGGGTATCGGGGTCGGAGATCAGGCGGCTCAGACCCAACTGGGTATTGGAGTTGTCTAAAATCCGTAGGACGATCTTTTCGCCATGCTGGGTAGGGCAGGTATTGACTCGGAAATCTACCCTGCGCCCCTGGAACATCCGCTTTAACTTGCCATCTTGGGGGCGGCGGCGCTCCGCAATGTCCAGATTAGAAATAATCTTAAAACGAGAGACTACGGCGGGAATGATACTCTTGGGCAGTTGTTTTTCGTCCTGACCGATCATTTCCCTTAACACCCCATCCTTACGGAAGCGCACCCGCAGATACTTTTCTTGGGGTTCGATATGGATGTCAGAAACACCATCCTTGAGGGCACGAACCAAAATTTGGTCTACTAATTTAATGATGGGAGCGGAGTTTTCGCCGACCGCTTTGGTAAGGTCATTCTCCTGGTCGGCTGCATCAGTTAGTTCATCATCCTCGAAAATATCCTGTTGAATTTTGAGGGATTGTTCATCAATCTCGGAACCACCAGCGATCGCTTTTTGCTTGGCTACCTGATAGGCAACCACCGCATCTAGGGTATTGAGGAAGTCTTCTCTGGTAATGACGCGAATGGTGGGAGCAAGACCTGATTTATTGCAGGCAGAGACTAGGGCATCCCGATGGCGAAAGTTATCTGGCGATACCATGCCGACTAATACGGCAGTATCAGTCTTAGCGAGGGGGAGCATTTCACAATCTCTGCAAGTATTGATGGAGATGATGCTGTCCATCAGGGTGCTGACATTTTCCGCATCAAATTTGTCTTCTTCGATCGCTGGATCGATCGTTTCAATGCCGTAGAGTACCCTCAACTCAAATAACTGCATTGATTTGTAGTATCGGACAATATCCGGCGGGAGGGCATTATTGATAATACTTTCTAGGGCTGAGATAAATGGGGTGCCCTCTTCTTTGCTAAGCTTGATTGCCTGGTCGTATTGCTCCGGGGTAGCATGACCTTCGTTAATCAGTCTGGTTTCAAAGGGAGTACGCCCGCCTCGGAGGGTAAGCTCCCTACCTGCTCTTCTTCTGGGGGTATTTTCAGTTTCCATGACAGCCCAAGGGAATTTTAGTCGCATTGTACCCCGAATTCAACCGATCGGCGAAAAATTTTATATAAAAGTTCCCCTCGACTAGCTTAGGGAACATTACCTATCGTCCTGCTGTGGGATGAACACTAAAAACCGATCGGGTTAGTAGGTTTCAACGTGCCAGCGTCCTTCTTTCTTCATTTGTTTGGCATAGTCTGTCCAATTGACACCGGTTTTAGCGGCTGTTTCGGTGAGGAACTCATCAATGCCGCCTTCCATGCCCTTTAGCCCGCACATATAGGTATGGGTAGAAGGCTTTTGCATCAAGTCCCAAAGCTCGTCGGCATATTCTGCCATGCGGTTTTGGACGTACATCTTTTTGCCATCCTTGGTGGTCTGCTCCCGACTGAGGGCAAGGTCGAGGCGGAAGTTTTTAGCATATTTGTATGCCATCCACTCTAGGTCGGCTTTGTAGAGAACGGAGGCATCGTTGGTTACACCAAAGAACAGCCAGGCTAGCCCCTTAAATTGATAGTCGGGGTTTTGTTCTTGCTCCTTGAACATCCGCCATAGGAAAGCACGGAAGGGGGCAATACCTGTACCTGTAGCAATCATCACGATCGTGGCTTCGGGGTCATCGGGGAGGAGCATTTCTTTCCCTACGGGTCCAGTGATGCGGACTTCGTCCCCTGGCTGCATATTACAGATGTGGGTGGAGCAGACTCCATAGACGGTTTCTCCAGTTTCGGGGTGTTTGTACTCTAGTTGGCGGACGCTGAGGGATACGGTTTTGCCGTCCAGGTCGTCCCCATGTCTGGTGGAGGCAATGGAATAGAGACGGAGTTTGTGGGGTTTGCCATTTTTGTCTTCCCCTGGCGGGATGATACCAATACTCTGTCCTTCGAGGTAACGGAGGTCGCCGCCGGAAATGTCAAACTTGACGTGTTGGGTTTTGCCAAGCCCGCCTGGTCTGATCAGGGGTTCGTTGGAGATACATCTGCCGACAAAGGGCGCATTGGGGCGATAGATATTGACGGGGATGTCTTTCTTTTCCGTGAGGGTTTCAGTCATGTCTGCGCTTCGATCGATTACGGTTTACCATTATGCGTCTAATTAGGTTGGCTTTTGGTTTGCCCCATAGTTTTTTTAGGTTTTAGGGGGTAGGATGCCCAGGGATTCTGCCATTACCTCGATCGGGGCGGGCACTTCCAGCCAATATCCTAGGGCTAAGGCTCCCTGATAGAGCAACATTTCTAAGCCATCGATCGTGGTTAAGCCTCGGTTTTGAGCATTTTTCAGGAACTCGGTAGGGCGGGGGGTATAGATGAGGTCATAGACAATCCCATGAGGAGGGAGCCGATCGATTTGAGCCGAATCTAGGGGGCTACCAGGGTGGTCTGCCATCCCGATCGGGGTACAGTTTACTACTAGGTCTAGGCGGGATAAAAGGCTATCAATTTGGTGCCAGTCATGGCAAGTAATGGGGAATTGCTGTTGTAATGCTTTTAGTTTGTCTGGGTTACGCCCTACTACATGAATAGTTTTAATACCCAATTTTTGGCAACCTAGGATTACGGCTTTGGCTGCGCCGCCACTTCCTAAAATTAGGGCAGTTTCTAAGGCAATATCTATTTTTTTGAGGGGATAGATAAAACCTTCTACATCAGTATTTGTGCCAATCCAACCTAAATCCGATCGTTTTATAGTATTGACTGCCCCTACGGTCTGGGCGATGGGACTAATTTCAATTAAGTGGGGTAGTATTTCCTGTTTGTGGGGAATAGTTAAATTAAAACCAATAATTGATTCACAGGCAAAAAAGCCGTCAATTGCTTGACAAAACCGATCGATCGGTACAGGAAAAGCCACATAAACATAATCTAAACCAAGCACTTCTATTGCCCGATTGTGCATTTGGGGAGAGAGACTATAGGTAACGGGGTAGCCCATTACGCCTAATATTTTGGTATGCCCTGTAATTCCTAAAACCAATATTTATAGTCCTCAACTACATAGAACGACATCGACTAATCGTAATTTGTTCTTTATCCCCATCATCGTAATTAACAGTAATCCTTTCTCCTGTCATTTGGGCGATGACTCCTGGATAATAACACCCTTGATTTTTCCAGTTGCATTCCAGTTTTGTGCCTACCCGCCAATCGATCGGGCGGACTCGATCGGGGGTTACTGTCCCCACATCCCCATCGTCATAATTTAAGTTAACATTTTCCCCCTTGACACTCTGCACCCTGGCGGGATACCAATAGCCATCAGACCACTTGCCCAGCACTCTAGTCGGATTGGCAAAAGTGAGGGGACTTACCGCCAAAAAAGCCATCGTCACGATCGGAATTAGTTTCATAGGCATAACTCTAACTCTGTTACAGAATAAACAACTAAACGATGGTTTTTATTCTATACCTCCAAATGTGAGGAGAAAATTAGGGAAATAAGATGACCAAAGCAATAGCCTGCTCGAGTTTAATTTTTTTGGGACTTACGCTAGGAGCAGTTCCCCTACAAGCATCGGATGGATCGGCTATACGGATGTGCGCCTAGAAAATGTGGGAGATGGCAGTATCTTGAATTATGCTGTCGCTCTGGCTTTCCCCAATTTAGGCAAGGAAGGAAACTTTGGCGCAGAACCCTACCTCACTTCCCTCAATATAGGCGGTCAGGGAGTCAATTTCCGTCAAGATACCCCCTTCACGATCGAGGCTCAGTATCGTTACGCTGTTGGTCGCAATATTTCGATCACGCCTGGAGTGATTGTATTGATTAACCGCAATCAAAACAGTAACAACGGTACCGACTGGATTGCCACTACCTATAATTTCCAGGCTAGAAAGGCACGCCAGCCATTGACTTGATAGATATTGCAAGATTAAAGGTTTGGCGTGTTTCTTATTAAAAATATCGAGAGTCTTATATAGGTAATGATTTTCTATTGTGATACACAAAGTCCGCTCAGGGCAACGAGTTTGTTGAAATTGCCTCCTATGCGATCATTAGTAATATCTTTTTGTTTAGTTTGAATTAGTGATGGATTATTCAGTCGCCTGCTCAGGGAGGAACTCGATTTTTTTTAGAGTCATAAAAACGGAATCAGGTTCGATTTTCGGTCAAGCCCGCTAGCTCATTTTGCAACTGTTTAACGGTATCTTTGAGGCGTTGAATTTCGGCATCTTCCGAATCGCTTTCTAAAATCTCGATCGGGCGGGGAACAGGGGGCTTTTCAGATTGGGGCTTGGGTTTTGCCTGCTCCATCACCTCATCAACAAAGCGGCGGGCTTCATCGGTAGTGAGTTCGCCCCTTTTTACTAACTCCTCTGCTAGTTTAACGGTCTGTTGGCGCAGTTGATCGAGGGTGCCTGTAGTTTTTTCCCCTACTAAGGAGATTAGTCCTACCCCAAAATAGAAAGCTTTTTGCAGAATGTTCATTACTTTAACTCTGGTAGAGCGCAGTCAGGGAAAGTGCGGTTAAATTCTTGGATCAAGTCATCCATCTCTGCTAAGGCTTGGAGGACATCTATTTTAAGGTTGCCTAAATTTTCTCGTTGGGACAGTTGCACTAAGGCTTGCCGCTTAAGCACGATCGATCGGACTTGATTTTTAATACTTTCGTTAGTCATAGGATTTTGGTCAACACCTAAGGCTAATGATAAACTAGGGGCATCTATTTTGAACTTGTAATTTTATATGAAATTTGTCCCCGGTCGTTCTATTTTTCTAGCTCTATGGTTAGGAATTGGTAGCAATTTTGCTGTGGGGGCACAGGCTTTTTTACCCCCCGCTGGTAAATTAAATTTCCAGAATCAAGAACAACAGGCATTAGCCCTTTCTAGGGATGCTGCCCAGTTAATCCGCTTTGGTCAGACGGATTTAGCTCTCCCTCGCGCCCGCTTGGCGGTCCAACTTGCTCCTAAAACCTACCAAACTCAAGCTGTATTGGGCAGTGTTTACCTCCGCAAGGAAGAATACGACAAGGCAATTAAACACCTCCAAATTGCCCATAGCTTAAACAAAAATAATGCTTCAGTCCTCTTTAGCTTAGGCTCTGCCTATTTGAGAGACGGCAACTACAATAAAGCGATCGATTCGATCAATCAAGGCTTGAGTCTGCCCAGTGAGGAGTTTCCTATCAATGCTAGATTTGACCTCGGTAATGCCTACTTTTTGGCAAAACGCTACGATGATTCCATCAAAGAATATCAAAAGGTTTTGAATCAGGATAAAAATTTCTGGGCTGCCACTAACAACATGGGTTTGGTGGAATATGAACGGGACAACATCGATCGGGCGATCGGGCATTGGCAGGAGGCAATTAAACAGGCAATCGCCAGTGAAGATAAAACGGCTGAACCCCGCTTGGCTCTTGCGGTAGCGTTTTATGTGCAGGGGGACCAGACCCAGGGACTAAAGTTAGGGGAGGAAGCCCTCCGGGAAGACCCCCGCTACGGTTTACCAGAATTTTTGAAAGAAAACCTCTGGGGTGACAAACTCCTCAACAATGCCCGCCGCGTTTTAGCTAATCCCAAGTTGCAGGAACTGATTAAAACTAGCAATATCTCCGCTAGCCCCCGCCGCCGCTAGTTATGACCGTCAAACTCAAATTATTTGCGGCTTTAAGAGAAACGATCGGGCAATCGGAACTAGAGGTAGAGGTTTCTGCTATGCCCCGCATTATTGATGTGTGGCATAGCCTAGTGCAAAGTTACCCAGACCTAGCCCAATGGGAAGGGAAGTTGCGCTTTGCCTGCAATTTAGAGTTTGTTGGACCCGATCGGGAGCTTGAGGCAGGGGATGAAATTGCCTTTATCCCGCCCGTGAGTGGGGGCTGACCCAGTGCTATAATCTCAGTCTGGAGAAGTGGCAGAGTGGTTGAATGCACCTGACTCGAAATCAGGCATGGGGGCAACCTCATCGGGGGTTCAAATCCCCCCTTCTCCGTAGACTTTGTTACGGGGGCTTGCTTCCAGGTAGAATGGCGGCAAGGGTATTTATTTAAGATTATTATGAACTCCTTTAGTTTGATTGCCGAAGTTTTGACCAACCCTGAACTCAGGACGACACCAGACAATCAAGTGCCAGTATCTAACTTTTTTGTCCAGTTTTCATCCCCTGGAGCAAAACCGGAAGACCCCCCAAACCGGCTCAGGGTGTCAGCCTGGCGTAATTTGGCAACGGAGGTACAAGAGAACTACCACAAAGGGGATCAGCTTTTAATTGAAGGCAGGATACAAATCAACACGATCGACCGGGGTGCTTACAAGGAGAAGGTCGCCGAGTTGGTCGCCCAAAAAATCAGCCCGATCGGTAAGCCCCAGCCCCAGACCAACAACTATAACTATGGCGCTATGCCCAGCCCCCCGCCCTTGGAAGACCCCACCCCCGATGACCTGCCGTTCTAGCTGGTTAGCCCTAATACTCTTGCTAGTAGGCTGTAGCGGCACCGATGCAGAGGCAGAGCAGGCATTGAACGCCCTAGTTTTACTTTCTCGCTCGCAAGAAGCATTTTATGTCGAGCATGGCAAATTTACTGACCAGTTGGCAGACCTAAAAATTGAATGGCTCAATCTCAAACAAACTACGCCAAACTATAATTACCAAATAAGTCTCTTGGAGGGAAAAACCAATAGGGGAGTCGTTACTTTAGGGCTAAGCCCAAAGTCAGATAAACTGATCGCCATTGTCCATAGATCAGCCGATTCAGGACAATTTACAACTACTCTGTGTCGCGGCAATAGGGACATCCCTGCCATAGTTGAGCCTACTAGCTGCCCGAAGGGATTTAACCCGATCGGGTTAGCTCCCAAACAATAGGATGCTAATGCCGACTACAGCCTCATCCTCAATTATTTAGTAAAGTCTTGCTTGGCTCAAAACAATCTAAGCTTCGGTAATTAAATTGGGTTCAAGTAATTCAGGTAAAGGCTTTAATTCCAGGTGTTAATTATTTGACCAAGCCCTGATTAAAATGATTGCCAATATAAACCCAAGTAGGGCGTAAAAAGGGATAAATAACCTCAGAAAACTGTTTTACTTTCCCTTCCCTGATCCCCTGAAAGAGAGTTTTATAGTTGTGCCACAAAAAGGAGTCCCTGATTGCTTGCCAGAGGGTGTAATTTTCATCGACTAAGCGCCAGCCATAGCCTTCATCCTGGCAACGCCGCCAAATTTGCTTAAAGTTGTAGTTGTGGGTGTGATAAACAAAGGCTTCACTATAGACAATCTCCCAGCCTTTGTGGTGAATCTGCCGCTGAAACCCCTTATCTTCGGAAATGTCCATTCTGCCAAAAGGATGGTGCTCCCAAACCGATCGGCGGATGGCGCAATTCACCGTTGAAAAACCCATATTGTGGTAACGCTTAATCCAGTTCTTGGACTCGGAAGTAAAATAAAACCTCTCACCGCAGGAATCCCAGAAAAAGCGCTCCATATCTTCCCGCTCCCTAATGCCTCCCTGGACAGCTAAAACTTGGGGGTCGGCAAAGGGTGCCACCATTCCATCTAGCCATTGGTCATTGCCCGGCTCCGCATCTTGGTTAATGAAAATCAGAAATTCTCCCGTTGCCATCCCCGCCCCTAAATCTCTGGTTGCGCCGTGGTTGAAAGTTTTTTGGGGGATTTGATGAAACCTGACCGGGAAATCGGCAAAAATTGCCGTTGTTTCTGGTTTAGAGCAGGAGTCAATAATAATAACCTCAAAACGCCGATCGGTTTTTTGACTATAGATGGCAACTAGAGTGCGCCGGAGGAGTTCGCCGCCATTGTAGGTAGGTATGATAATACTGACATCCATAGATGGGATAAAGTTCTGACAAGACTTAGTTTATAGCAAATCAGAATCTGGGCTAGAACCATACCTGTTATGATGGCTGAAGTGAACCCCTAATACTCTATGAAAGAAGAAGTCTTCCCCGTAACTAAGTCTGATGCTGAATGGCAACAAATTCTCTCCCCAGAAGCCTATCGGGTGTTGCGTAAGCATGGTACAGAGAGGGCAGGCACTAGCCCCCTAGATAAAAATTACGAAAAGGGTATCTATAAATGTGCGGGTTGTGGTACTCCCCTCTTCCGCTCTGACAGTAAGTTTAATAGTGGTACGGGGTGGCCCAGTTTCTTTGAACCGATCGAGGGGGCGATTGCTACTAGCATCGATCGTTCTTTTTTTATGACCAGGGTAGAAGTCCATTGCGCTAACTGCGGCGGGCATCTGGGTCATGTGTTTGATGATGGACCCCAGCCTACAGGCAAGCGTTACTGCATGAATGGGGTAGCTTTGGTGTTTGTCCCGGAGAGCTAGTTGGCTAGGATGCCGCTTACCTGTTCGCAGGCAACTTCTACGGCAGCAATACCCCGATCGTAGGGGAGTCTGGTGGGTCCTAAAATGCCTACCCAACCGATCGGTTCCTCTGCCTGGCGATACATACTGGAAATTAGGGAGCAGTTTTGGACGGGGGGTAAGCCCAGCTCTTTGCCAATTTTGACAGTGGGATGCTCTCCTGCTTGCTGGAGTACGGGCATAATTTGGTCTTTGTCTCCTTCTAATAAAAATTCCACGATCGGTTGGAACTGCTCTGCCTGAGCAAATTCTGGCTGTTTTAATAATTCCTTTAAGCCACTCACCTTGACGGTGCCAGACTGATGGTAGGACTGCTCTAGTAGTTCTAATGAGCTTTCCAGACTACGGATGTTATCTTCTATTGCATGGCTGATTTCTTCCCAATCCAGGGGCAGGAGGGCGTGGCAGTAACGGTCTTTGAGCTTGGCATTCAAAAAATTATTCAGCATCATTAGCTCGTCTCCTATATCGACCGCAAATTCCACGGGGACGGCATCGGTTTGCAGGGTTTTGGTTACTAAAATTAGCAGTGCCCGCTGGCGATCGATCGAAACTAATTCCACCCGACGGACCCGATCGGGTAAGCGCCCTGGTATGGTGACAATGGCAATACAGCCGCAGAGATTTGCTAATAGTTGGGCGACTTGCTCTAACAACTGTTGGGGATTGCTGTTACCTTTGAGTTGTTCTGCCATCAACAATTCGATTTCTGCCTTCAAGCCCGTAGTAGGGGGCAATAAACTATCCACATAAACCCGATAGCCATGCTCTGAAGGCACCCGTCCCGCCGAAGTGTGGGGCTGATAGAGCAGACCCGATCGATCGAGGCTCTGCATAATACTGCGAATCGTTGCTGGGCTGGCATTGAGGGTATAAAATTCCGACAATACCCTAGACCCTACAGGCTCCGCGGTTGCCACATAGCGGTGCACGATCGCTGACAGTACTTGCTGTTCCCTAGCATTTAACTGTTCCTTCATGGCTTCAGTGTCAAAACTATCGCCATCCTAGCATGGGTGCCAATTTTGAGATAAACTATGGTATCAGCCATGTCCAGGCAGTTCAGGTAAATTATGTTTACAACGGAAGACCAATCAACAGTTATACCTAGACAGTTTCTCTGGGCTGTTGGGCTTAATAACGAGATTTATCCCCCCGGTTCTTTGATTCAGGACCGTTACCGGGTTGTCGAAGCCCGTGTGGTAATGGATACAAAAATGTATAGTATGCCTGAAATGCCAGAAGAACTGACGGAGTTGGCAATTAAATATCTCAAACTGACCCGTTATAGCCTCCACCTGCCCCAGCCCTATGCCCTCCTCAAACCCCAAGGACACAATTCAATTCTAATTCTGCAAAACCCGCCCCTAGACGATCGGGGGGAACTGCTCCCATCCCTAGCTACCAGTTGGGCAGAGGCTAGTCCCCTACGCCAAATAAATTGGCTCTGGCAGCTATGCAAACTATGGAAACCATTCCAGGAGAACAACGTCAGCCGTGTCCTCCTTGACTTACAAAAAATTAGAACCAAGGGTTGCTGGATTCAAATTTTAGAACTAGATATTGATGAGACTAAGCCGGAACTACCCCTGCTGGGGGATGCCCTCACTCCCTTATTAGAAACCTCTGCCCCTGAAATAACGGATGAATTAAAGACTTTCTTGGAGGGCTTACAGGCTGGAACTTTTAGCCTCGATCGGGCTATAGAACACCTCGATCGGGTGGCGGGGGAACTCTCCCAAGCCAATCCCATGTGGGTGCGGATTGCCAGTAACACCGATGTAGGCACCAGAAGAGACCACAACGAAGACTCCTGCTACCCTATGGCGGATCAGCCCCAAATTGAGAACCTCAGGAATCGGTTGCTAATCATCTGTGACGGCTTGGGGGGGCATGAAGGGGGAGAAGTTGCTAGCTCCATGACCATTAAAACCCTAACCCGTCTCCTCAATACCCTACTCAACCAGGTAGAAACCGATAGTGAACCTTTTTCAGCCCAGTCCTTTATCACCCAACTAGACAAAATTGTCCGGGTCGCTAATGACCAAATTGTTACCCTCAATGACCAACAACAGCGCCTTGCCCAGCAGCGGATGGGTACGACTCTGGTGATGGCAGTGGTGCCCCATCCCCAGGGGAGGCATCCCCAGGAGGTTTATATCGTTCATGTAGGGGACAGTCGCGCCTATTGGATCAACACCGAGGGCTACCATCAGATCACCGCTGATGATGATGTCGCCACCAGGGAGACGGTCTTAGGTTATAGCTTTTATCCCTACTCCACCCAAAGAGTCGATGGGGGAGCTTTAATTCAGGCACTTGGCACTCGTCCTTCTAATGTGCTGCTCCCTCGGATTCAGCGCTTTTTGATCGATGAAGACTGTTTATTTTTGCTCTGCTCCGACGGTTTGAGCGACTACGATCGGATTGACTACATTTGGGAGAGCCATCTTAAACCCATATTGACCAAAGATATTCCCCTGGATGTCGCCTGTAATAATTTGATTGAGCAGGCAAATTTACTCAACGGTCATGATAATACCACGGTGGGACTACTACGCTGCCGGTTTGGCACGGCAAATGAACCCCAAGAGACTGAACCCGATCGGACTGAGGCAATCACGGTTTTGCAGGAAAAGACCGATGAAGATGAGGTAGCAGAGCTTGCCCAAGCCATTCAATCAGAAGCAATAGCGGCTGGTATCCCCGAAGACCCGATCGCCCCCTATACTCCCCCAGTCAGGGGAATTAGAACTAAAAATAAATCTGCCAACTATATGCTTTGGCTGATTGCAGGGGCTTTAGGACTCACAGCGATTTTCCTCGCCCTCTATCTCTACTCCCAAAGTCAGAGGGAAAACAGTTCCCCCAAGGGTTATCAGGTACCTTCTGTCCAGGAATTGACATAGGTGATCTGGTCTTCGGTCATCCGGTCGATCGTGATCCCCATAGCCTGGAGCTTGAGACGGGCAATTTCTTGATCAATGTCCTCTGGGACAGGAATTACACCAGGAGCCAGTCTGCCCTTTTGTTTAACGAGGTATTCCGCCGACAGGGCTTGGTTAGCAAAACTCATGTCCATCACACTGGCGGGATGCCCTTCAGCGGCGGCTAGGTTAACTAAGCGACCTTCTCCCAAAACAATTAGGGATTTGTTGGACAATTTGTATTCTTGGACGAAGGGACGGACTTCTTCCATGTGGTGACTCATGTTTTTCAGGGCAACTAGGTCAATCTCAATATCAAAGTGCCCGCTGTTGCAAATCATCGCCCCGTCTTTCATTAGTTCTAGGTGTTCTTGGCGAATGACGTGCTTGTTGCCGGTCACCGTAATAAACAAGTCCCCTAGTTTGGCTGCCTCTGCCATCGGTAGGACTCTAAAGCCATCCATCACCGCTTCTAATGCCCGCACTGGTACAACTTCCGTCACAATGACGTTGGCACCCAAGCCCCTAGCCCGCAGAGCTACGCCCTTGCCGCACCAGCCATAGCCCGCTACCACAATCACCTTACCCGCTAGCAGAATGTTTGTTGCCCGCATGATGGCATCGATCGTGGATTGCCCTGTACCGTAACGATTGTCGAAAAAGTGTTTGGTTTCGGCATCATTGACGGCGATGGCTGGGAAGGGGAGTTGTCCATCCGCCAACATCGCTCTGAGGCGCACAATGCCCGTTGTGGTTTCTTCGGTGGTGCCAATAATTTCGGCTAATTGACCCGATCGGTGACGCACTAAGGCAGTCGTCACATCACTACCGTCATCAATAATGATATTGGGATGGTGGTCTAAAGCAATTTCCACATGGCGGTGATAGGTGGCATTGTCTTCTCCCTTGATGGCAAATACGGAAATACCATAGTCGGCAACTAGGCTGGCTGCCACATCATCTTGGGTGGAGAGGGGATTACTAGCAATCAGCAGAGCATCGGCTCCCCCCGCTTGGAGTGCCAGCGCCAGGTTAGCGGTTTCGGTAGTGACATGGCAACAGGCAGAGATGCGGATGCCTTTGAGGGGTTGTTCTTGGGCAAAGCGTTCCCGAATTTGTTGTAGTACAGGCATTTCCCTACCCGCCCAAGCAATGCGCTTTTTGCCCTGGACATGGAGGCTTAAATCTTTGACTTCATGTTTGATCGTTGTGACAGTCATTGCAAACTCTGATACTGGTGCCCTCCTAGTTTACCCCAAGGGGCTAATTAGTTCATCTGGTTCCCGTTTGGTCTGGCAAATGCCCCGATCGCTCTTGAAAGTGATAGAAAACCAACCGATCGATTCAGTTCAAAAACTGCCATCTATAGAGGGCATCGGGACACAAATAAAGTCATTAGTCCCGCCAGTTTATCAATAATAATTTTTATTAAATGATGCTTAAAATATCAGCTATCCTTCCCTTAAGCATGGAAAAAAGCCAGATAAAACCCTTTCACCTGGCTAGCCTACTCTATGAGAGGAACAGTCATGTCTCGCTTGACTGGTAATACCATAGCGCAATTGAAATAAACTTGCAATAAGTTATTAGAAATTTTAGGCAGGGGGGTATCCCGATCGGGAGGTTCAGAGCTTCAAAACCGATCGATGCAGACCTGAAAAACATTAAATTTAGCTTTAGATAGATAGGCAGTCTTAATCTCTTCCCCTAGAGAGATATGATTTGATTTAGGTGGGAATGATTACCAGTTTTTCTATTTAGAGCAATTATACTCATGTTTACAAATTTTAATGATGTGTTATGTTGACTCTAGTTATAGACTAAAAATTATGGGCAATATTCAGGCAAACTTTATCGCTACTGATACTGCATTTCATGTAGAGGGCTACGAAAAAATTGATTTTAGCCTCCTCTATGTAAATGGTGTTTTTAATATCGAAAATCCCCAACTTGCCGATAGTTACAGACCATTTAGACGCTGCCTCATGGTGATTGATCCAGTAGTTTACAACCTTTACAGGGAGAGGATCGATCGTTATTTTGACTATTATCAAATTGACCTGACCGTCTTCCCGATCGTGATTAGGGAGACTGATAAAAATTTAGCTACTTTTGAACGGATTATTGATGCCTTTGTTGATTTTGGACTAATCCGTAAAGAACCCGTTTTAGTAGTAGGGGGTGGGCTAATGACTGATGTGGTAGGCTTTGCCTGTTCTGCCTATCGGAGGAGTACCAATTATATTCGGATTCCTACTACCCTAATTGGTTTGATCGATGCTAGTGTAGCGATCAAAGTAGCAGTAAACCACGGCAAATTAAAAAATCGATTAGGAGCTTACCATGCCTCAAAACTGGTAATTTTAGATTTTTCTTTCTTGAAAACTTTGCCAGTGGATCAGGTAAGAAATGGGATGGCAGAGTTAATTAAAATTGCGGTTGTTGCCCATAAGGAAATTTTTAACCGCCTGGAAGAGTTCGGGGAAGACCTTCTCCACAAACGGTTTGGCTTCTTGGATGGTTCACCAGAATTACGACAAATAGGGCACTATGTCACCTATGAAGCAATTAAACGAATGCTGGAATTAGAAGTACCTAATCTCCATGAGCTGGACCTCGATCGGGTGATTGCCTATGGTCATGCCTGGAGTCCTACGTTAGAGCTTGCCCCCGAAATTCCGATGTTCCACGGACATGGGGTCAACATTGATATGGCATTTTCGGCTACGATCGCTTGGGAGCGGGGTTATATCAGCGAAACTGACCTCCATCGCATCTTGGGAGTGATGAGCAGGATTGGTCTTGCTTTGGATAGTCCCTACTTTACGCCGGAATTACTGTGGCGCGCTACCGAGTCCATTACCCGCACCAGGGATGGCAAACAACGAATTGCCGTACCAAAACCGATCGGGACTTGTTACTTCATCAATGACCTAACCAGGGAAGAACTGACCCAGACCCTAGCCATTCATAAAGAAATTTGTCAATCCTATCCCCGTCAAGGACATGGCATTGATATGTTTATGACACCCGAACCCACTCTGGTAAATCAATGAAACCTATTACCCCCCTTGGCATATTGTCAGAAAAACTCGATCGTTTAGTCTCTTTAGCAAAAGAGATGTCCATCGATCGGTCATTTTTAGCTGAATTGGAGGGGGTAGCTGCCCTGGCAAATGGCTTAGAACCCTATGTCGAAGCCGCTACCACTGCTGATTCCACCGCCCTGAACCAACTGGTAGAGCGCACCCGATCGGAGGATTGGCAGACCCACTTCTCCCGTGGGGAAACTACCAGACCCCTGATCCCGGAAATGCTCTCTGGGCAAGTAGAAGGACAATTTCTGAAGATGTTGTTGTATGCTCTGTCAGCCAAGCGGGTGTTAGAGATTGGGATGTTCACCGGCTATTCTGCCCTAGCCATGGCAGAGGCATTACCAGAGGACGGCATCGTTATTACCTGTGAGATTGACCCCTTTGCGGCTGAGTTTGCGAAGTCATCTTTCAGTCTTTCTGAACATGGCAAAAAGATAGATGTGAGAGTTGCACCGGCTATGACTACTCTTACACAATTAGCAGAAGAAAAACAGACCTTCGATTTTATCTTCATTGATGCAGATAAAGGGGGTTATGTTGATTACTTTCGTTTTATCCTCGATCGGGGTTTGTTAGCACCAGGGGGAATAATTGCAGTAGATAACACCCTCTACGAAGGACAGGTCTATTTACCAGAACAACAGGGAGAAAACGGCAGAGCCATTGCCCATTTTAATGAAGTTGTCAAACAAGACGATCGAGTTGTGCAGGTTTTAGTACCTTTACGGGATGGAGTAACCTTAATTCGTCGGATTTAATTATGGTTCTACAAATAAAAATAGGAATTCTATTGCAAAACATTTTAACGTTATTGTTGTTGTTTTTGTTGTTACCCTTTAATCTTTTATTTGTTAGTTTTGTTGTTCTTCTTTCTGTCTTTCGTTCTAAATCCCCCCGTTCTTCTTCTAAAACTGTGATGATCAGCGGGGCAAAAATGACCAAAGCCTTACATTTAGCCAGGGCTTTTTATCTGGGGGGCTACCGAGTAATTTTGTTAGAAACCCATAAATATTGGTTAGTCGGTAGTCGTTTTTCTTGGTGTATCGATCGGTTTTATACCGTGCCGGACTGCGGCAGTCCAGACTATAGTGACAGTTTGTTAGAGATAGTTAAAAAAGAAAAAGTCGATATTTATGTGCCGGTTTGTAGCCCCGTTGCCAGTTATTACGATGCCAAAGCGATTCCGGTTTTAAGCGAATATTGCCAGGTCTTTCAACCATCAGCAGAAGTAGTAGCTTTGTTAGACAACAAGTATAGTTTTGGTAAAACCGCCCAGGAGTTCGGTCTTAGGGTGCCAGAGTCTTACATTATCACCGATCGGCAACAGGTGATCGATTTTGATTTTAGTCGGTCTGTTCATTCTTACATTTTGAAAAGTATCAAGTATGATGCCGTCAGACGATTAAATTTAACTAAGTTGCCCTGTGAGACAAAGGAAAAAACGATCGAGTTTGTCAATAGTCTACCTATATCTCTCGACAATCCCTGGATTATGCAGGAGTTTATTCCAGGTACGGAATATTGCACCCACAGCACCGCCCGCAACGGGCAATTGAGAGTTCATTGTTGTTGTCAGTCTTCTCCTTTTCAGGTGAATTATCAATCTGTTCGTCATCCCCAGATTTTGAATTGGGTAGAAACCTTTGTCCAAAAGATGAACTTGACGGGACAAATATCTTTTGATTTTATTCATTCTGCGATAGATGACCAAGTATACCCGATCGAGTGTAATCCCCGTACCCATTCTGCTATTACTTTGTTTTACAACCATCCTCATTTAGCGGCAGCCTATGTCGAAGACGAACTCCAAAAAACGATCGAGCCTCTGCCTGATAGCCGTCCCACCTATTGGCTTTATCACGAACTATGGCGGTTAATCACTCATCTTCAGGATTTAACAATTGTAAAAGAACGACTAAAAACGATCATCAATGGACAAGAAGGTATCTTTAGTTGGACAGACCCTCTACCTTTTTTAATGGTTTATCATTGGCAGATTCCATTATTACTTTTGCGAGATTTAATTGAACAAAAGGGCTGGGTGAGAATCGATTTTAATATCGGCAAATTAGTCCAACCAGAGGGAGATTAAGATGAAAATCTTGCAATTAGTTGGTTCTCCAAGCGCAGATTTCTATGGCAAACTATCCCGCCTCTATGCTCAAGATTCGATCGAAGCTCTATCAGGTAAATATGAATTTGTGATTGCCTGTGTTAGTCCCAAAGGTTGGCAGTTTCCTAATTCTCTTACTCAGAATGACATCGATCGAGCTGAATTTCTGACCCTTACAGAAGCAATTGCTCAGATTGAAAGACTAAAACCAGACCTGGCTTTACCCCAAATGTTTTGCATCCCTGGTATGACTGTTTATCGTGGCTTATTAGAATTGTTAAACATACCTTTTATTGGTAATAGAGCAGACCTAATGGCAATCTGTGCAGACAAAGTAAAAACAAAAACGATCGTGGCAACCGCAGGGGTTAAGGTACCTTTAGGAGAAGTGTTAGAAAAAAACGAAAGACCAAAATTAAATCCTCCCGTTGTGATCAAACCTGTTGATGCTGATAATTCGATCGGTGTTTCTTTCGTTAAACAACAGTCCGATTATGAAGAAGCTCTAGCACTGGCTTTTCAGCATAGCGAAAGAGTCTTAGTAGAAGAATTTATACCTGGACGGGAAGTGCGGTGCGGCATTCTCGATCTGAAAGGAAAATTGATTTTTCTCCCCTTAGAAGAATATCCTCTAAACGATCGTTATCCAATTCGTACAGTAGAAAGTAAAATAAAGACTACAACGGACGGGGCACTTTATCTAACCGCAAAAGAACCAACTAAAGCATGGATCATAAATCCTAAAGATGATGAAATAACGAACAAGGTTTGGCAATCCGCCCAAAAATGTCATCAAACGATCGGTTGTCGTCATTATAGTTTGTGGGATTTTCGTGTTACACCAGAGGGAGAACCTTACCTGTTAGAAGCTGGTCTTTATTGTTCTTTCTCTCCTAAGAGTGTTATTGTAACTATGGCAAAAAGTCTGGGCATCAGTCTGGATGAGCTATTTAAGATGATGATCGATAATCTCTAGTTCTTTTCAAGTTGCGAGATAAATAGTTAAATGTTCGATTTATTAAAATGAACAAGGTTATGGTAACAAAAACGACAGACAAAATGATAAAAGCATAAAAGTTTTTTGAAACGATCGGCTATGGGAGTAAATACCTAGACTGTATGAAAATTTGTAAAAATCTGCTCTGCTTCTTCTCGATCGGTTTGATAATACAGCCATGGGAGGTTATGTATACTCCCTAAAGAGAGTCTGAACTATGGATAGAGATACGTTTGAAGCAGACCTTTACTCTGATCAGCCAGTCAATTTACGATCGGAGTGGCAAGGATTTAAGCCAAATGTATGGAATGAAAGGGTTGATGTCCGGGATTTTATTCAAACCAACTACACTCCTTACACGGGGGATGGTGCTTTTTTAACCGGAGCAACCGATCGGACGGCAAGGCTTTGGGCACAGGTCAAGGAACTCATGTGCCAAGAACGGGAAAAAGGGGTGCTGGATGCGGATACGGCGGTTCC
>Ga0272446_1000192_pt1 | contig 93563 bp, 192 predicted proteins | sample YNPCB0061_FD_194587 | JGI IMG/M metagenome (GOLD analysis project Ga0272446, IMG submission 194587) | Hot spring microbial mat communities from Yellowstone National Park, WY, United States - YNP-CB-006-1 | ecosystem: Environmental > Aquatic > Thermal springs > Hot (42-90C) > Sediment | place...
TAAAAATATTTAATTTTAAAAAAAAAAAAAAAAAAAAAAAAAAAAAAAAAAAAAAAAAATCTTTGCAACATTAAGATTGCGAGAAGAATAACATTTAATAATTCCATCTATATAATTTCAGCCACAATCTTTTCTTCAAAATCATCATCTACTATTACAAATATTGATATTTTAATATTTTCTTTAATTATAAATTTTTAAACATTATTCCATAATTCTAAAACTCGTGTTTCAGTTTCTACGTTTGCTATTTTCTCATAATCATCAAATATGCTCATAGGCATTTTTTGCCCATAAATATCGGCACGACCTTTAGCATTTTTAATAAGCCACTCCTCTCGTGATTTATTAATATAATGCGCAATCCACATTACATCGTGTAGTGGCGGAATATTAAATGGTCCATTAACTTGCTGCTTATTTGTATTTACTGAGATTTCTCCGGCAGGCAAAATAGGATGATGAGGATCATGGGTTTTTACTGGCAATGTTCTATCTGGCTGGCAAATAAATTGGCAGTGATTATTTACCCCTTCTTGTTTTCGAGTACATTTAATAAAGCGTTCATAAAGGCTTCCAGGCAATCTTTTATCTTGTCCTCCCGACCCGAATGACAGCCAGTTGCATTGCAGGCTGGCAAAATTTTCATAATTTTTTAAGATCTCTTTAACATTGGAAGTCTGAACCGGAACTAAGGCTTGGTCTGCATCAATTAAAGCAAGCCATTTTGTTTTACCTTTATTAAAGGCTATTAATCTTGCCCAAGCCTCAGAGTGAATATTTTCTGGGATGTCCGGGAAATGAATAATTTCTACATTTTCCTCATCTTTCAATAAAGCTTTTAAAGAATGATATTCTCTATCAAAAATAACAAATTTTTCTACCCCTACTTTTTTATGGTACTTAATGAAATCTAAAGCATAATCATTTTCATTTTTCCATAAAGTCCCTAATGTTAAATAAGTCATTTTTTCCTCAATTTAATGAATATTTTTTATTTTCTTTTTCTTGCATTCGTTCATCAGAAGAAACTAATGTATCAGTATAAAGTATTAATTCATCAGGTTCGTGATAATAAGTTGCTTTAGCCATTTCTTCTGCAATTTTAAATATTATTTTGGCGGTATCCTGATCGTTCATTAAACACTCTACTCTTTGTTGAGGATCATCGAGATTTTTAGCATTTTCTAAAACTTCATTTAATTTTAAAACCTCTTCATCTTCTATCATATCGAAGATAAATTCACTATCTTCAAATAAATCCTCTATAACCGAATTGATACAATGTTCAATTGCCCCGGTTTTTTCTTCATCTGATAATTGAATAAATAATCTCATTTTAACACCTAAAAAAGTATTTGTAATTTTTTAAATTTTGGTTCAAGCAATAATAAATAATTTATAATATTCTCATTAGCAAAAGGTCTTAAATTTAAAAGATGATTTAGTAATTTAAATTTATTAAATGATTTTATTTTAGATAAGATAATATAGAAATGTTTATGATTAATAAAATTAAATCTATCTAAACCGAAATACAACCCGATTATAAAATTTTCTTCTTCATCTATATTTAATGTAATATTATACTTTCTGTTAATTAGAATAGATAGTTTCTTAATATACTTATTCTTGTCGTAAAGAGCAAGGTCCTTATATTCTTTTAATAAGGAAGAAATGATATTAATATCACTAATACTGTTTATATTTTTTTCAAAATTACTTAATGTACTCACCAAATGACATATATCGACATATATTATTATTTTTTATTCTGTCTAATAAAAGATTTTGCCTCAAATTCTTTTAGAACCTCTGGACTAAAAGGAGGGCTATCTAATTCCATATCTTCTTCTATTTTCAATTCAGGTTGAACATCTTCCTCTTTATTTTTTTTGCGTTTTAATATAAACTTTAGCATTCATCATACCACATTCGCAATTAGTATTTAGATAGTTATTTCTAATACGAACTTTATTAATTCTTTTTTTACAATACACACATTTTAAAAATTTCACTATATGCTCCTATTTTTGTATATTAATATGTCAAAAGAAGAAAAGGCTTTTGAATATTTTCGAAATTCTATATCTGATCTTCAAAAGGATTATTTTGATCCGTCAACTAATGATATTTTTGAATATTCTTTAAAATCATTGTGGAAAACACATTATCATCAAAATATCAAAAAAATAATTCTAAATTTTATTAAACATAATTATCAAATATTTAATGAGGATCCAACTCCACCAGTAATATATATCTTATTTTCGTTAAATGATAAAGAAATTAATACAATTATACAAAATATAGTAATTAAACAATTTATTCAAGAACAAGCCTCTGAAGCAAGTACATTTACCGTATTAAATATTGTGGATATTTTAGCGGATAAAACTAATATAGATGATTTTGTTAATGATATTATTGATGCTATAAATCATAATATGAATGAAGATATGATTAGCGCATTATCATTTTTTATAATTAATAAAAACGATAAGTATATTAAACAATTTATATCTAAATTTAAAGATCTTAAAAAGATAGATTTAATTAAAGAATTATATAAGATGTTTGGAAGAAAAATAATGTTATCTTTAATAGAAAGTAATGATTTTAATATAATCAAAAAACTAAATGAATAAGAAATTATTTTTATTTATATTGTTATGTCTTAGTGTTATTTTCTGCACAAAAATAAAATATCCAATTTCTAACCAAGAAAATTTATCTAAAAAAGTATATATAGATACAAAATTTACATCTTCTGAAAGAAGAAAGATAGAAGAAGCTTTAAATAATTGGAAATGCTCAACTAATAGTTATGTGCATTATATGATAGTCGGCAATTTGAGCACAAAAGAATATGAAGATTTATATGACGAAAATACATTGTTTATTGAAAAAACAAATTCATATAATCCAATTATTGTAGAAGAAAATGATAAAAAACAAGATCATAGTTTTAATGTAGTTGGATACTATCAGCGCAATTTAAATAAAAAAGACTATATATTAATAGTTGATGATTTAATTGGTAATGATGAACTATTTTTTGGTGTAGTATTGCACGAATTAGGTCATTCTTATGGGTTAGTGCATTCTTTAGATCCTAATGCAATAATGTATCCTACGCTTACTCATAATTTAATTTTAACGAAACAGGATTTAGAAAATTTTTGTGATGCTTATAAATGTGATGCATCCAAAATGTTAATTTGTAATTATTAATATTAAAATAGTAATATTATTATATTTTTATATAGGTATATTTTACCCACCAATCTACAAGAGAGCAGTAATGAAAAAAATATTATCTTTAATTAGTTTATGTCTTTTAATATTAATACCTGGATGTTTGGTTTTTGAATCATCTTCACACAAACATACACACGCACCTGAAAATGAGGCAGCTGTATTAATAACTCCAGTGTATGTCGATTCCAGTTTTACCGACAAACAAAAAGCAGATATTGCTCAAAGTTTAAAAATATGGAATGATGCTCTTGTAGGCCAACATAAATTTGAAGTTGTATATGTGGGTGAAATTACGGATGAAGTTCAGGCTAAAGTAGAAAAAACAGATTTTGGATTAATTATTCACAAAGATAATGATGAAGATTTAATTGCAGAAGGTGTTTTAGCATATGTTGATGGTCTTCGCGGTCATAATATGTTCGTTGAAACAGATTTTATTGGAGAGCGTAATCTTGTTGCAATTTTAATTCACGAAGCCGGTCATGTCTTAGGTTTGCCTCATATTATTATTCAAGGCACAGTAATGGCGCCTTCTTATGCGCTCCACCAACCTAATTGTATTGATGAAATTACGGCAAGAGAGCTCGTTACAGTTAGACCAAGAGATTTTAAATTAGAATTAATTAATTACTGCAAAGTTAAATAATTAAAATAAAATAAGCAATTTATTAAGCCGAGGTGATTTTATTTCTTTAGCAAATTTAATCATCTCGGTTTTATTATTAGATCTTATAATTCTATTTTCTAATTTTTCTATATTTGCTCCATGAATATGCTTTGCAAATAACCTAACATACAAATCGCTTTTTGATAATATAATTAAGTCTTCAATAATCTCTAATTCTTTTTTAGATTTGGTTTTTTTAGCTAATTCAAATAAATATCTTGGTTTTTTAGAATGAATAATTATATTTTTAATTTCATTTATATTTAAATATTTAATATGTTTAATAAACAAATAAGCAGCTTTAGCATTGTTTTCTTTTTTTATTATATCTAATATAATTCTTTTATCCGATCCTCTTACGAAAATTGCAAATTTAGCCAAAGCAATTGTATCTTTTTTAGATATTAAAGCATTCTGCAATTTATTTATATTAGCATTTTTAACATCTCTTGCATATCTATAAATTAAATCAGAACTGGCATTATTAATAACGAAATTTTCTAATTTTTTTGTGCTTAAATGAAAAACACTAATTTCTCTTGCTAAATGAAATGCTAAAAATGGATTATTATCTTTTATAACCGCTTTTTCTAATTCTCTTGCTTTTCTTCTGTATTCTTTAATATCTTTTTCTAAAGAAGATAATTCTAATAATAGTTTTTGAAAATAAGAATACCTCAAGTATTTAAGCATATATTAAAATGCTTAATAATGAGTTATAATTTTTATTATAAAAATATTAGATTAAAACCAAATATTTTTCTATTTTCGGAAGATATTTGTCAAATTCAAGAACTAATTGCTTATACCTGGAAATTTGGTTTAAAATAGAGAAACGATTGGTGCTCCTGCGCGGTGCTCGTGGGACGCTATTTGCATTTTCCCAAAATTGCATAAATAATATTAAATTGTATGCCACATTGAGATTTTTGGAAGAATAACAATTAATAATTGCTGCTACAATCGACGATCCCAAACCCTGATTTTCAGGTACTGTTTCTACAACTTCTTCTGTAAAATCAGTATCAGTTATTACATAAAGATAATGATTTAAATCATTTTCTGATTTTAAAAATATAAAACTAATCGACTGAAACATATTTAACCTATAAATTAATGAACTATTAATATTTTTTATTTAAAGAGTAAGCATAATTAACACAATGGGATTTTTGGAAGAATAACAATTAATAATTGCTGCTACAATCGACGATCCCAACCCTCCTCTACTCCTATATGTTTTTCATCAAAATCATCATCTACTATTTTAGATAAATAATAATAAACATTATTTTTTTTTAAAATGATTAATATATATTGATTTAAACATCTACCAATTCCTATAAGATAATGGTGGTGGCCAAGACTGTTCTGAATCTAATTTTCTAATAAGAACCTCTATAAGATCGTGCTTACATTTATCGCATGTGCAATTATCTGGAATATTTTTTTAACAAATTTAGCCAGCCTTAATAAATCATTCATATTACATTTAGTCTCGGTGAAGCCATTTTATACCTTTATATCATATGATTTTCTATGCAAATCACATAATCCATATTTTCTAATACCATCTTTATGATTTTTGCTCAAATAGCCTTTATTAGATTTCCAATCATAAACTGGAAATAATTTATCATATTGAATCATTAAGTTATCTCTATAAACTTTAGCGATTATGCTGGCGGCCATAGTTTGATGAATTGTATTATCTGCTTTAACTACTGATTTATAATTATCTGCGTTTAAACAATCATCTATTAGTTTTAAATTTCCATCAACTATAACAAAACTATCTTGACATATTAAAGATTTAATTGCCTCAATATGTAGTATTTTTAACATTTCATAAACACCATACTTATCAATGTCAGATGGAGGTGCTGATTTTATCACAAATTGAATATCATTATCTTTTTGTAATAAGATATTTACCTCTTCTCTTTTTTTAGAGGATAATTTTTTACTATCCTTAAGATAAGGCTTATTCCAATCTTTAGGCGATTTGACGGCACATACAACTAAATCACAACAAGCAGCACCGTATCCAACTTCATCGCAACCAATAATGTATTTCATAGTAAATTAATGTATTTTTGTAGATTAGGAAAAATTTTTTCAAAAAGTATTCCCAGAGGCACGTTCGCAGCTTGATATGTCTCGATTTGATCTAAATATGTATATCCATATTTTTGGTTCATAAAGATCATATATAAATAAAAATTTTTTGCAACATAAGCATCATCATTGTGATGATCATAATAAAAATATAAACGGCATAAGCATCTTGAAGCATATCATAATCATTGTATGCTATATCTACACTAAATTCTTCGTTAAAATCATCATCTTCTATATAGTAATGAAATTTGTCTTTATAATCATCGTAAAATTTTATTGATTTAAATATTATAATAAGCTCAAATATTTTTCTATTTTCGGAAGATATGGTTTAAAACCAATATATTGTTTATACTTGGAGATTGATCTAAAATAGAATAACCGTTTTTTTTTTTTTTTTTTTTTTTTTTTTTTTTCATAAAATTGCATAAATAGTATTAATTCTTTTACCACATTAAGATTTTTGTATGAATAACAACTGATAACCGCAGCTGCGCGTTTGACAAGATGCTGATTAATTCTTATTGGCATTTTCTCTTTTTGCATAATATCGGTTTCAAATTCATCATCTATAATTTTATAGATAAAATATCCATTATCTTCTTCTGGGCCGATAAACTCTATTGATTTAAATATTATAAATCCTTACAACATAATGGAGTTGCGACTTCATAATATTTAAAACTTTCATTATGAGCAAGTGTGGCAACAGAACATCTATTTCTTGCACCTAATACTGCGTGTCCACCCACAAGTGCGCTTTTGTATGGTTTTCCGCTTTCATTAATAACCCAACGATCATTATTGCCAACTAAACCAATAACTCCATAATCTGATTTGCATTGTAAAATATCTTTAATCGGAAGTCTTTTATCTAATTCTTCAAATGTATGAGTTTTAGGATCTAACCAAGGAGTTCTATCACAATTGCATTTAGAACAATCTCTTTCATAACCATAAGGATATGGGTTATTATTTGGGCCTCTGCACGCCTGTGTGTATTCGCGTCTGCCACATAATCTTTTTCCTTGACTTTCACAAATTGATTTTGCATCATACCAAGTCATTTGAGTAGCGGGCTTTTCATTTAAATCATATGGATACGGTAATTGATCTATACAGTAATGAACCGGAATAGTATCTGATAAGCATTTTGTTGGATACTTAAATTTTAAACATCTGATATCAGGAAGATTTTTATCCCATTCTAAACAAATCTCTTCTAATACTGGACAATAATCTCCTTTTATTTCTACCATATTATCCGGACATTTTGTTTTTTTAACCGCAGCATTTCCTTCTGCATATAAAGGATAAACATTTTCCTTATGAGGAACGATTGTTGAATTATTAGATGCGCAAGAAATTAAAATTGATGCTATTGCTAAAGAAAATATACTTATTTTTTTCATTTTATTTTAATATTAAATATTTTTTGGTTTTTTGTAATAGTTGAATTAACTTATCAATATCTTGTGTATCAATAAATAATCTATTTACATAATCATAACCATAATTAAAGCTATATCCATCATTAATAAATCTATCATTTTTTTTAAAAATTGTCAAATAAGAATCATTATTTTCATATACAATTTCAAATTCAAAATCATCTATATTTATCTTCATTGCAGAATATTATCGCTTTTAATCTTGATTCAATTGCAGATGGGTTATCTAAATAGTTATCTATATTTAAAGACAAAATTTTACCAATTATAAGTTTCATTTAACTTCGTTAGGTAATTAAGAAAACTTTTAGTTGTTTTAAAATGCATCATATTTTTTTTAAATACTTTCTTAACTTCCTCATCAGATAATAACTGATAACCGCAGCTTAAAACACATTTTCATTGTATTTTTACATATATCTATATGGGGAATAAGTTTTATAAATTTATAATTAAGAGCGCATTTATTTATCGTGAAAGAAATTTTCTAAACGCAATGGAAGTTTATTTAATAAATAACCCTCATATAAATGAAGAAATTATTGGTTATTTCTTTAACCAATCAAAAAAATTTAATATAAATCTATCTTTTTCATCAAACAATTTATAATGTCTTCCAATGAATATACACAAGATAATGTATTTGTTTATATTTTAAAAGAAATTAAAAACCAAAATCAAAGCGTTTATCAATTAATAGATAATTGTATAATCAATCATCGTTATCGTTTATTATTTTTAATATCTAAATATTTAGAAAATTATAGACGAGATATTTTGTTTAAAATTAATCAAAAATTACAAGAAGATGATAGTTATCAATATTTATTCGAAAGTTTCTTAAGAGAGTATAAGGAATTAAACAAAATGCTACTTTTAATTTAGTAGTAATTTTTCTGATTTAACTGAACTTAAAATTTCTGGTATCTCATCTAACATAGAAAAAGACTGTATAGCAACTTGAATATCTAATCCTTGATTTAAGGCATCTTTTTTAATTTTTTCAGAAAATTCTTGAGCTGTTTTTAATGATTTTGTAGGATTAGATGCGATAAACCATTTTGATTTTGTTTTTGTTTTTTTATAAACAACAAGATACATAATTACCTCAATGCCTCTAATTTTCGATACTTATTATATAAGATTATATAACCTTCTTTATATAATGATAACTCTTTCCTTGCCCAATTAGTCCATTTTGAAGACCTATTTTTGGAAAAATAAAAATTGTTTGAATATATTTTTCTTAAATCAAGAGTAGAAAATACAAAATAAGATGTTTGATCTTTAACATCAACTCTATAGAAAAATTCCCCAATATCATCACACTCATAATAGAAAAATGATTTATTATGCTCTATATGAAATTTACAATTTTTCATAAAATTATTTTTTAAAAGTTCCAAAACATTTATCACATATAAAAGAAAATATACCGTAATTCACTTCCATATTATTATGATGATGTTCGTGAAGAATTGTTAATTCTTGAAACCATTTATATTTTCGCAACCAATGATTTTCGATATGAAACGCATCGTGCAAATAATCGTGAGCATAACCTGTTAATAACATTTCAATTAATAGTGTTAAACTAATTAATAGAGAAACATTAAAATAATGTAGTATTACAAACATTAATATTATAATTGGTGTAAATGCTACTAAAAATAACCAAAAAGAACTATCTTTACCCGCGTGTCTATATGTATCTGAGTAAAAATCGCCGGGAGGATATTGTTGTAAATGATGGTTCATATGTTTTTGATAACCGACACCCATCCAAGGTTTATGTAGCAAAAAATGCACTACATATCCCATAAAAACAGTGAAAAAAAATGTTAATAAAGATAGAGCGATTATCATAGTAAAGCCATATATATTTTCAATATCAGGTAAATATTTATCAAAATTTGGAAAATTTTTTTTATAATATCTAATTCTTGGAATAAGCCAGGAAGGCGGCAAGCCAGGAAATTGAAAATCTAAATATAAAACAATATTTTTTGCCACATTAAGATTTTTAAATAACAATTAATGATTGATGATAAATGACATAAGTATATACTATAATCTAATTTAGTATCATATGACCAAAGTTCTATAAATCATCATCTGCAATTAAACAACTTTCTACTCTTGTAGATCTTGGAAATTTAATATACTTAAACATTATTTAATAAAATAATTATAATTATATTTCAAATCTTCTTTAACTAAATCTACATATTTGACGAAACCTGGAATGTCTCTTTTAAATCTTTTCAATTGATATAAAAGAGGTATATTGTGTTTTCTGCTAACCATATATGCAGTTAGATTTTTAACTACATCAAGATTTTTAGAAGAATAACATTTTATAATTGCATCTGCACGCGCCTGTACGCCTCTATGATTTTCAAATACTGTTCCTACAACTTCTTCTGTAAAATCAGTATCAGTTATTACATAAAGATAATGATCTAAATCATTTTCTGATTTTAAAAATTTTATAAATCTAATCGACTGAAACATATTTCACCTATAAATTAATGAACTATTAATATTTTTTTGTTTAAATTTGTATTCTGGACCTTGACTAGTTCCGCCCTGACCAGAACCAAAAGTAAAGCGAGGTAAATCAATAAAGTCTAAAGGAATAGAGATCTTTTTATTGCCTTGTTGACCAATTAATTTATCAGAGCTGACGTACTTACCTAAATTATGTTTAACTTTATTCTTTACTATTTGTTTAAAACGATCAACGTCTGAACCAATTCTTGAAATCATATTAAACTCGCCAGGTTCTAAAGACTAATGCCCATAGCTATCTTCATATCTCTTTATTCTATCACCCGAAGAATCCTTTGACATATTATCTAACTTTATTTTCACATTTATAGCGCATGAGAAGCATAAGGCGATTCGCCTTTAAGTAAACAATCTCGTATGCAAGCTTTGACATATTTAATATTTTTTTCTTTTTCAATATCTCCAGTATATGGAGACTCAACAATAACGCGCTTCATTCTCGATATTTCACTCATTTTTTTCCCTTCAAATATTTGGTTTTAATATATAATATTTTGAGTATTGTTTCTCAGGATCTGATGATCGCAACGCTTTAACTTCTTCCTCTTCTTCCGTTAATTCCAAGTCTTCTTATGCTGATCTCTTATCTCTGCATCAGACAATGATGCCTAACTTTTTAATTCTAGATATTTATGGGCAGAATTAGATAACATCTTACATCCATGGCAAAAACTTTTCAAATATTTTTAATTTAATACCATTAGGAGATTTTTCATCTTTTATAGCAATAGCATATGGAGTGTAGCACTCCAAATGACTATCATCCTGAGATGAGCCCTCTTTGCAGAAAGGACCAAATGCCCGAATGATATTTTCATCATTATCAATGAGATAAGGTAATTTATATTTATTCCAGAAGCTGCTATACATAGCAATATAATCTCGTGTAATACCTAATCTATATTTTGCAATAGCTATATTTTTGTCTTGATCGAATAAATCGGACCAAGATGGAAAAATACTAGTAAAAGATGCTGGTATGTATCTAATGTGTACAGCATCGTATGCCTTATCATCCCAATATTGAGCGATGCACATAACCAAGCTGTTAATGTGCTCATAATCATTAAATATTTCTTTTCCAATTCTTAAAAAATGATTATTGATGTATGATTCACGAACTTGCTTTAAATAATCTTGAGAATATTCTATTATTTTTTTGCTATCCATCATAATTCACCACATGCTCATAATATCATCATTAAAAAGCATTCACTATATATATGATAATAATGTTTTAACATAAATTATTTAGCAACAAAACCTTTTGCTAATTCCGAGCAAGATTTTTCCGCCAAAGAAAAATCTTTTAATGGAGCTCCGCAAGAAACCGAAAATGCTTTCTTATTATAAACAGTTAACCATCTCCAAATCACAATACGATCTTTGGGATCTCTTTCAGAAGATAATAGTTCAAGTTTTTTAGCCGGCATAAATGATAAAAGTGAGTTTTCTATTAACACCGGCAGTAATTTCATTTGTTTAATGAACTGTAAATCTTGCTTTAGATATGTCTCTAAATCAGAGTTATAATTTTTACTAACACCGACTATAAGTGTAATAGAATTAGTTTTATCTACATATACATCGCCATATTTAGTATCAGGAGTTTGACCTACTTCAAAGGTTGGAGGTAAACTTAATTCATAATCTTGACGAGTAAAATGATTGTATTTAAAATCTACTGTAGTAATATCCGGTTTAGGCTCTAATGGCTCTTTCACCGCAGTATAAGATTTAACTTGTGCTTGGCATCCAATTAATAAAAGTGGTAATAAATATTTTTTCATAATTCTTCTAATCTATAATACTCATAAAAAACATAATTTCTCATATCAACTGGAATATGATTATTGTATAGTCTGATAAGTTTAGCTACATTTTCATTTGTAATATGTTTTGGTTCAAATTTAAGAATAACTCCATTAGAATTTCTGACAACTTTTGCGATAATATATTTCATATGCTAAAACTTGCTCCGCATCCACATAAAGTTTTGGCGTTTGGGTTATTAAATACAAATTTCTCAGATATTAAGCTTTTTTCATAATCAATTTCTATGTTATTTAGTAAAACAACACTTTTAGGATCTACTATTAAAACAAAATCAATAAATTCAAAACATAAATCTTTGCTATTAACATAATCGGCAGTATCAATTATATAGGAATACCCTTCACAAGAGCCTCCTTTAACACCCAACCTAATATAAGCCTTGTTTTCTTCGGCGACAATAGATGATATTTTCTTAATAGCGGCGTCAGTGAAAGATATTGAGTAATTGCCGTTTGAGACTTTCATAGATTTATAATATTAACTTAATACCCATAATCAAGCCTTCTCGACGGCGGAGACTACGGGCGGACGCATACCTTTACACATCTCTGCGTAAAGTTTACCAATGTTCCGGGCATCGTCTATACCACGATGTAGGGTGCCATCAAAGGGAAGTTTTAATAAAGAGCAGGCTTCTTTTAATCCAACTTCTTTATCCAAACCCATCAGTAAAGCAAACATACTTTTTAAATTGTAGTGATTTGGTCCGAAAGGATATGTTGCTTTATATGCTTCATCTTCGCATTGTTTTTTAAACATTTTTTTATCATAGTTGCCCCAACTAAACCAAACTTTTTGATACGCAAGATATTCGTTTTTTATAAAATCACAAGCCTCAGCAAAACTCACGCCATTATCTACTTGCTGCTGAGTTAAAGTAGTTAATTCAGTGCAAAATTGCGAAACCTTTGATTTAATTGGTTTAACTAAAATAGATGTTGATTTTTCTAACTCTAAAGATTTTAAATTTAATTGAACTATTCCTATTTCAATTATTTCTGATTTTTCTTTCAATGGAACATCTTTAGTTGTTTTCCAACAAGTGCTTTCTACATCAACTATAAGTATTTTTTCAAGATATGTTAATGACATATTAACCTACTCAAGTTGTAAAAAACTTATAAATTGCATCCAGCGTATCATTCATAACTGCTTGATCTTGAGTTAAACGATCCGATGGAATCACATATGATTTTTCAAAAACTAAAAAATCATTAGAGTTTGGATCTTCAACTGGAACTACTGTCTTAATTATTAATGTCATTATTTAACCTATAATAAATTTGAGAAGTTATTTACTTTTTTATGCAACGAATTAACGATTTTATCAGCTTGATCAATAACAAAATTAATATTGATGTTATTATCGCGCTCCTTCTCGTCGGTGGTCAAGATATGGATATCTACGCTATTTTTGGGTAAAATTTTCTTCCATAAGACCAATTTTTCCAAATTTGATGCAAATAAACCTACCGGACTAATATACATTTTACAAGTATTAGTATGAGATATATAATGTATAGAACATATATATTTATTATTATCTAACACATATTCTTTAATATATGTGAAAGACAACATTTTATCATTAATAAAATTATATTTTATATTACAACAAGTATTATCTTTAATAATTGAATTGCATTTCAGGCATTTCATAATTTAATTATTTTTGATATGGAATACACGACCGAAAGGAGGTTTAAATTGTTTGTTATCAGATGTAATTAACCAAAGAACATCAATGTTTCTATCGAGTTTAACATCTTTTAATTCGTAATCTCCAATGAAACCGTCGGTCATAACAATTATCATATCTACTGGACCACAATGTTTTTTGTATTGACGGAACACATCTCCGACCATTGTGCCGCCACGACCTTTTACTTTTGTTTTCTTTAATTCTTCTGCATTGGCTTTTTTGATTTTAATCATATCGTTCCAATAGCAAACGGTATCCCAAGGCAGAAGGAAAATTTCTCCACGGTCATCAATTACCTGCAATTGAGATACACCGTAAGCAATATCTTGACTACTCATACTTCCAGAACAATCGTATGCTGCCAAAATATTCAAGAAATGATCTTGTTTCTTAGGAATATATAAACCCATACGCATAGGTCTATGTTTAGGTGATTGCCAATCGTTTTTACCAACACCTCTGCGTTTTTTCAGAATTTTTTGTCTGATAACATCTTGCCATCTAAGTTTAGGACTAATAATAGTACCTAACTCATCTTCAAGAGCACCAGGAATTTTACCAGCAAGTTTTTTAGCCATTTCCATAGCTTCAAAAACTTTTTTGGCCAATTCTTCCTCTGAAATATCAGTCTCGATGTGATCGTCTAGAGTATCACCAACACCAAATGGATCAAAATCTGAATCACCTTTGCCACCACAAGTAGGACATTTGCATCCGTGGCTTTCTTCTTGATTTTCTTTGTCAGAATGTCCTTGGCAAGAATGTTGTTCTGATGATTCGCCTTCGCCTTCACCTTCATTTTTACCTTCACTTTTTTGATCTGAAGGTTCATCGCTTTCTTGACCTTGGCCTTTTTGACCTTTCATTTGCTTAGAATGATCGTGGCTGCAATCGTGATCGCAAGGCTCTCCATCTTCTCCGTGAGAATGTTCATCAGATGGTTGTTCTTCATTTGAACCAGCCTGTTGTTCTTCTGATTCAGCTTCTGATTGTTCTTCTGATTTATCGCCAGATTTAGCTTTTTTAGCTTTTTCTTTAGTTTTTTGCTCTTCTTTTTCTTTTTGTTGCTGCTTTAGTTTTTTCTGCAACTCTTTCGCTTCATCTGGTTTTTTATACCAGACTTTACCGCAATCTGGACAACGAGGAATTTGGGCGTAAAGATAATTATAGATATCTTCTGGTCGTTTCATTGTTTCAGGCAACTCCGGCTCATTATAATACATTGGCGGGTGGTTTTCGCCAGGATGAACATAAGCTGGATCTGCCATTGAACGCAAATTGTGAATTGGATTTAAATGTGCTAACCGTTCGGGAGGATTATAAGGATCTCTCAAGAACGCGGCATATTCCTCTAATCTGATATAATCGCCAAGATATTCTTTAAATGTTTTTTCTGGCTCTTTAATACCACGATTTTTTAAATCTAAAGTAATGGTGTAATTAACTTTAAAATCTACAGCAATATTCCATAATTTTGGATGTTTAAATCCTCTTCTGGCTGGATGCATATAAATAGAGTGCCAAGCTTCGTGGCACAAAACAATTCTGATGCTAAGTTTATCGTGTTTGTTTATGAATAATGGATTCCAAAAATATCTCTTACCATCTGTTGCAGCGGTTCTTAATACTTGATTTTTAAGATTTGCAAAATATTTCTTAAGATCCTCTGGAGCTATTTCTTCTACTTGTTTAGATGCAGCTTCTTCTCCGGCTTTTTTAGCCACTATATCATATAAAAGTTCTCGTGCATCACAAATATGACTGTTAGGAAAGGTTAGTTGAAATACTAAAGGATCGCCTCCCCAACCAGATCCGGTTGTTTTATTATCATACTTGATAGAAAGTTCGGTGAAAACTGCCGACAATTTTTTGGCAGCTTCATCGACTACTTTATCAAATTCAGCCAATTCTTCTGGAGATACATCTTTTTCGGAAGGACGACCTAAAACTTTAGAAAATTTCATTGCTTACCTTTCATAAGAAAAAGGTGGGAGGTTTTATCAACACACACAAAGGAGACAAATGCCTCCCACCACCCTACAAACTAATTATTTAACTTTGATTTGGTTATTGATTTTGCTGATGATTTTATCCCAAGCTGGAGAAACATCATCTAAACTGTGCTTAATTATTCTTTGAATTGTGACTTGGCTTCTTAGAGAAATTAAAGCAATTTCTGGCTCTACATTGTTGACGAAGAAGTTTCCAAGGTGTTCGATTTCTTTTGGAAGCTGTTTTGAACCTTCGCTTGCATCCAACATACGAGCCATTCTTGAGCAGGCAATCATACAAGCAACGACTTGTTTGGTGGCCTCTAATTTACCGAAATCTTTAACCGCTTCGCCTTTCATCATCTTATCGACGACTGGTAAAAGAATCTGGTAATGCTCGAAATAACTCTCGTATTTGATGCCTACTTTTTTGCCGATGCATCCTGAAACTTTATCGGTCAATACTTTTGGCGACCATTTGGCTTTTTCACCGAAAGTAAGAATTTTTGATGCATTATGCCAACCACGCGGACTTGTATCTGCGTATAATTCACCAGGATCTACATCACCAAACAAATCATCAGGGTGATCGTTGAGATATGCCGAAATTGAAGGATGGATTTCACCCGTTCGCGCACCCCATTCAGTGAATGATTGAATGTCCGCTTCCATCAAGTATTTTTCTGCACGATCCAAAAGTGGCAACGATGGACGCTGACCACCTTCTGATACAAGATTTCCTGTCATAATGATTGCTTTGAGGTTTTTCAAAGGCTTACCGTTCATTGTGCGGAATTGGGTAAATTCGAGAAGAGGTGCCCATAATGCACTTTCTGCTTTATCTACCTCATCAAGAAGTGCAACTACTGGCTTATCACCTTCGCATAACTTACGGAAGAAGCCTGGAAGCAGATAATCTACATAATCTTTTGATGAATGGAAGTTAGGAAAGCCGCCTAAATCTGGGCGTTCCATAACTGAAAGATTGAGATAAACCTCCTCACATCCCATTTCCGGAATTACTTGCTTTGAAATAGATGTTTTACCACTTCCACGACGAGCAATCAAAACGATATTCCCGCCGAATTCAATTGTGCGGCGAACATTCTCCTCCGCTTCTTTAGTGGTTAGTTTTTTGAGGTTAAAATCTGATGTTTGACTCATTACTTTCTCCTTTGTGGGTCAGGTCGTACTAATGTAATTGTTGCAAATGGGCTGTCAAGGGTCGGAACTATTTGGTATTTGCAGACAACGAATATTTCTGATTATTAGCGACAATTTCTTGATAGCAATAAGAAATTAATTTATAACAAAATTCAAAAGATATTCTTTTTCTATCATTATCTCTGAAATTTGTTAAAAATAAAGAATTATATTTTTTTCTTAAATATGTTAATTTTTTATTAAAAATAATAATAATTTTTTTCCTGGTCATCAACGCTAATATTATTGGGCAGTATAATGTATGCTATGTTTCTTGATGTAATTTTGCCAACAAGACAATCGTATCCTAATTTTTTAATATTTTCTATGCAAATTTTATTATTAGATTTACCATCAATACAGTTTAATAATAAAACATTATTATCGATCATAGATTTTAAATCTTTATTAATAAAATAATTTTTAACTGTTTTTTATCATTGAATAATGCGCGAATTTCTAAATTACCTTTATTTTTTTGAATGCTATTTTCTGTAAGCCTTGATATTTTAAGCAAATTGCATTTTTGAAATTTAAATAATTCTTCTCCAGCTATTCTATATTTAAATTCTTTTTTAAGAGTAAATATTTTACTTTTACCTTTTGGGAAAAAATTAAAAACCACATCTTGTTGTGATAAATTATTTTCCTTTCTTGAAAAATAAAAAGAAACTACATTATATGTAGTGTCATCAAAAACTTGATTTTTAAAATAATTTACGCTATGTATTTTATATGTGTCTAAAAATTTTTCCCTTAATAAATCTGAATTTTCGGCAGAAAAAAATTAACTGGAACTATAATGATACCTTCATCTGGATTAGAGTTAATTATATTATTAATCGCCACTAAATACAAGTCTTCATATTCAGAACAATATTTTTTAGATTTTTTAGATAATTTATTTTTTCCTAAATAAGGAGGATTAGTTAAAACAAATTTACAATTAGGTATATGTTTTAAACTATCATTATAATAAACATTATTTTTTAATAATTTTTTATCAATATCTAAACCTTTTATATCTTTAGCTCCATTATTTGCCCATTTTAATAAATCACAATTTCCGGCAAAAGGATCTAATATGGATTTATCCTTAACATATTTATTAAATCCTTGCAAAATATAATTAGAGTTAGTTGTAAAAATTGACCTAATTTTTTTTTTTTTTTTTTTTTTTTTTTTTTTTTCATTTAAAACTTTCTAAAAACATTGCAATCTAACATTTTATCATCATTTGAGCATCCTGGTGAGAATGTCAAATGAGGAGTGTGCGGATACTTCATACCGCTAAGATAAGCACTACCCGAAGCGGTGTCAAGTAAAAACTATTAATTTATATTATTTCTTTTTTTTATCAGCAGCATCCATCTGTCTGACAACTTTATTAGCCCAAGAACGACCAGGATCTCCGCCCCAAAGCATCCAGGCAATATAACCTTTATCAGTGGCGTGAGTTTTGCCTTTATCTATTTTTTTAGAACCTTCGTGTCTATCAAAAAAGGCTTTCATTTAAATTTTTTCTATTAGATAAAGATACGGCTCTTGCAACACCGCTTCCAATACCTTCTTTTGAGGCTTGTTGAGAAGATAATCCGCCTTTACCCTTATTCTTTTTTCTTAATTCTAAACCTCTTTTAGCCGCATCTGCAACTGATTGAGGAGGTTTAAAATCAATATGATCATATTTACCGGCAGCAAATTTAACCATATCTTCTTTTTCTAAAGCGGCATAAATTGTTTTTTCAGATCTAACATAACCCAATGCTTTAGAAACATTTTGTCGTGCTATAGCGAGAAGTTCATCTACCCATTGTGGAAAATCATCTTCGTCGTTCATAATTTCTAATAATTGTTTTGAATCAGCAATAATGTTTTCTAAATTCGAAACTGCCATATATGATTTAACTTGAGTATCGTGTTCCTCAACAACTATTTCTGGATTGAGTTCTTTTTCAAATTTTTCCGCTAATTTTAATATCTTCATAATTAAATGTAAAAGTATTGATTATATCACTGCCTTAATAAATTCTTTAACTGCCTTATCCCATTTTAATGGTTGATAGTTTTTTAAATTAAGAAAGAAATCGCCTTGATTCATATATGTTTTATTTAAATAATTTATAGCCATATTAGATAATAACATTATGTTCGTTCTACCAACATCATAATTGTTGATTTTTAAAAATTCTTGCTTTGCTTTTTTCTCAAAATCATCAAAAAATATTTCTTTTACCCAAGCTTTAGCATAATCCTGATGTAATGATACTGGAAGATGTTTGGCAAATAATTTAAATCTTGATATCTCATCTGATAATCTTGTATAAAACTCAATATCTCTAAGAGGATGTCTTATTATTTCTTGTTCAACACCGTGTTCATCAATATATTTCTCTATAATATTTTTAGGAATATCTTCACTTGGTTGCGTTAATAATCCGGAATAATGAAATTTTTGATCTCTAATTTTTTCAGATGGAAGTCCGCCAGCATATTCTTTTTTACTATCATCTGATTTAAGTTTTTTTATCAACTGACCAATTGAAGTTTGTATGAAATGCTGTAATTCGTGTCGTAAAGTTGTTTTAATTTCATTTAATCTTACTTTTATATGCTCTATATTTGTAAAATATTTTGCATCTTCCCTTGGGTTCATTACAATATATACTGTTCCTAAGAAAGATTTTAATGGATTGCTTTTATTTAGATACCATAATCCATTCCAAGCTTCAGCGTTATAAATTTTTTTCGCACCTTCCTTAGAAGTTAAAAACACCCTTATAGATATTTTTGAATCAGGTGGCATTTTGTCTTTTAAGAATGGAAAATAACTTGCATCCATATCAAAAATAATATCATTCGTAGATATTGGTATATTTCCTATTATTTTTTTACAATATCCAATTAACGCATAACTATTTTTGATAGTAGTATCATTAAATCTCTCATAAGAAATATCAAATCTATCTAATTCTTCTCGAAAAGAAGATAATGTTCTAAAATGAGATTTTAATATATTATATACTTGCCGCATATTTAAATTATCATTAAACTCAGCAATCTCTGAATACTTATCGGCATAATCATTAAAATTACAAACATATAATAATCTATATAAATTATGTTTTTCAGATAATTCAAAAGTAAAAGAAGTATAATTAGAATTAAAATCTACCCATCCCGCTAATCCAGTTATAGGATCTTGTTCATTTAAATTAAATTCTGGTATATTAAATTTTGTAAAAGATTTAAGTTTATCAAATAACTTAGATATCATCACCTTAGTGTATTTATCAGTCGCCTTAAAATCATCAGGATCAAGATGAACTATTTGATCAACTGTTTCATAAAATTCATTAAATTTATTTTGATATTTTTTAAAGGCCCGATAAGTTGCTTCTCTGTTATTATTTTTTTGTAATATGAAATTTGACATATCTGAAAATTGACTACAATAATAAGCAGAAACCCAGGCAAAAATAGGTTCAAAAATACTTTCTGGAACTCTTAATAAACCAGCTTTTTTAGTTAAAAATTTAATTCTTCTATCAATTTTCACTTAAATATGCAAAAATATTATTAATAATTACCTTCAAATAATTTAATATATTTTTCTGCTACTTTTTTCCAACTATTTTCTTCCAAAAAGATATTTTGTTTTTTAACTTGTTCTTCAATTAAAGAAGAATTGGAAAATAAACGATCTAATTGATGAGACATTTCTTCTGGTGTAATAGCCACTTCATTTTCCGATAATACTATTAAATTACCTAATTTTTTATGGTTTTTTTGTATCTTGTGCATTATATCTCTAACATAATACACAAATATTATTATAATTTATTTAAATGATACCGAACTGCCGCAACCGCAACTTCCGGTTATATTAGGAGAAATAAATTTATATCCAGATCCAAATTTTGTTTCTAAATAATCTATTGTAGAGCCTTCTAAATACTGAATAGATAAAGGATCAATAACAACAATTACATCTTCAAAAGCAAATTGTTCATCATCTGGAGATACAATTTCCTCAAAATAAAGATCATACCGCATTCCAGCGCATCCACCACCTATTACTTTGGCTCTAATGGTGGGGTTTAATCCTTGTTCTTCCGCAATTTCTCGAGTTTTTGCTATAGCAGCTTGTGTTAAAGTAATCATAATAATACTTTCATTTTTTAAATTTATTTAATAATAAAACGCATTACTCTAATATAGATATAGATGCTATTGCAGCATATATTTCGCTATACAGGGAGACATTTTCCATCTTTTGTCATCGCATATTTAAACCATACTGCACCAAACTCTATTTGATAATTTTCTATAAATAAATCATACAATATATATCAAATTTTTCATACATATTATTCTTCCATATTCCAACTTAATAATTCATTTGGCCACAAAATATAATTACCTTCTTCTAATTCTATTAAATGAACACTTTGTTTTGTGTTAATCCATTCAATAGTAAAAAGATAATTTCCTATTTGCCATAAATTACCATCCTGTCTTAAAACTTTACATAAGTTTAAATTTAAAAGATAATCTATTTGATAAACAACTATATCTTTATCAACACACTTAGTAATATTTACATCATCATTTGACAATTTGGGGGCCGTCTTAGAATTTGATAATGCCGCAATTGGAATTTTATCAAAAATTCTATCATCATCGGCTAAAATATGAAATGATAAATAATCGCCCGGATAAGAGGAGATTGCAATTACTGTTGCTGGAACAAAATAACCAAACCCTTCTTTAAAATCATAAAGATATTCCGATCTAACATATGTTTTAAAGGGAGGTATATCTATTGCCATTATAATCCGAAACGATTATTAATTATAAAATTTTTATTTAAAAAATCCCTATAAGAATTACAAAAGATTATTTTATTTTCAGATAAATATTTATATGCTTTATTAACAATACAACCAATTTTGCTCATTCTATCGCGCGGCTGATCTTTATTATGGCGTAAGATTATGAGCATACCGGTTGTTTAATATGGTAGAATTAGTTTTATCAGTAAAAGCATATATTACAAACCAAGATATATAGTGTGATCATGGAAATCACCTAATATTCTCCAATTGAAAGACAAATTTGTGTTAAAAACACACATCTATATTTTTGAGAATATTTATTTAAAATAATAGACATTATTTTTAATTAACAATATAATTAACATGCGCAAAATCAATAAAAGAATTACATTTTATTAAATCATGTAATAGATATTTATATGCTTTTTGTTTATAAAACAAAATTAATTCTTGAGGACAATCTTTATACATTAATTAATATTCTTTTTTTCTTTTTGCTCAGATAAATTTAATAATTCATCTAATTCTGATTTTTTAGATTTTGATGGAGGTAATAAATCAACGGGTAAATTCATCATATAAATCATCGGTTCTTGATTTGGTTTTTCTTTTTTTATTTCTTTAAGTAATTTAAACTCTCTTTTTAATTCGCTAAAATAAACAATTGTGAAAAAAAGAAAAACAAAAAAACATATAGATATAACTGATAGTAAAAATGCTATCGGCCAACTCATCATTTCACCTTTAATAAATCTTCTTTGTTTATACCAGTTGAAACAAATTCGACTGGCAATCCGATAGTATCTTCTACGATATATAGGAATGTTTTTAACTGATTTAAATCTTTAGCATTATCCCATCCTGGTAAATCTATATATTCTAATACATAGTCCTTAAAATCATTTGGACTATATAATTCTTTACCATATGATACACAGGCTTTAACTCTTTTTTGAGAGTTAAGAACATCTAATTTTGTAATTATTAAATGAGTAATTCCGCCTTTAGCAGAAGCATATTTTATTGCTGCCAAATCTAAATGACCAATTCTTCTTGGCCTTCCAGTGGTATTTCCATATTCATTACCCATTTTCCTTAATCTTTCGGCTTCCTCATCAAACACTTCTGTTGGAAATGGTCCGCCACCAGATTTTGTTGAATATGGTTTGAATAATCCATATACTCTATCTAATTTTACAAAATTAAAACCAGATGAGTAAATTCCTGAAACACCGCATTCAGAAGATGTGATGTATGGGTACAATCCGGCGTTAATATCTAACAATATTCCTTGATTTCCCTCAAAAAGTAATTTAGATTTTTCAAAAACTTCTCGCATTTGTAATACTGGAGTAAAACTAACGCCTAATTCTTTTAATTTATGAATAACTGGAGCTCTATCGTTTATTAAATGATAAAATCTAACGCCTTTACGAGCTACTTTATCCGTATATGCAGGGCCAACGCCTTTATTTGTAGAACCTATGTGTTTATTATTGGCTTTATCAAACTCGATATGTTCAGGTAAAACCACAAAAGTATCTGGATCTACAATAATAGATTTTCCTACACCCGGAAAATCCTGCTCCATCGTTAATATTTCCTCTAAAAGTTCATTTGGATTGATAACCATTCCAAATCCCAAAAAAGATTTGGTAGTTTTTACTCTATAATCGGTAGATGGTAATAAATGATGATTATATTTTTTACCATCTCGATAAATGACATGCCCACAATTAGAGGAACCACTAAATCTAATAACGAAATCAAAATCAGGAGAAAAATCGTGGACTATTTTGCCTTTTCCGTTATCTCCTAAGAATACATCTAATACCGCAACATTTTTCATATAATACCTCAAAATCTCAAGATATATTATATCAGGAGATTAAATGTCTAACTTAGCAATGATTTATAATTATTACCCATATTACACTGATACAACTAAAACATATGGAAATTACCAATATTATACCAGTTCATCTACAACAAAAGTTATTAATAAATATTTTTATTCTTCAAATACAATTAGTATAAATAATACATATTATAATAGTCAAATTGAATATCTTGAAAATCAAATAATAATTGTTGTTAAAAATGAATTAAATATAATTCTTTTGTCAAATATGGATGAAGCGGATAAAATAAATGAAATAATGAATATTATTTCAAAAGCTCCAACTTTAAAACCAGTAATTTTATCTTTACTAAAAGAATTAAATGATAAATTAGGTCAAAAAGTTGAGAAATTTATGTGTTTAAAATAACACATCTTCATCATTAATACCATTTAACATATCAGTAATGGTATTGCCGGTTGCTCGTTGTTTTACTTTTGAAACTTTTACTGGTTTTTTACCTTTATAGATACCGCCGTTTCTACCAGCTGAGGTTTCAACACCATCATAATTGTGAGAAAAGAAAGTCATAAAAGGAATGATATCAATTGTATCTAAACCTAATCTTTCCGCAACTTTTTGTGCCAATTCTGGTGTTCTAATTCTTTCGCCTTCTTCCATCGAATCGATGACTTCTAATGCAGTATTAACAATACCATTAAATGTTTCAATTAATTGTTCTTTATTCATAGTCAATCTCCTTAAGTAAGTAATATAAGCACTAAAGTGTGCGTGTCAAGAGTGTCGTCGATAAGTTTTTCTATAATCATCAAACATACGGATGATTTTCATAAGTTTAACTGTATTATTTCTCCAATAATCAGCTTGTTTTTTGTCAAACATTTTATCACAATCATCCGCAATTTCATCTGTTGCTGTATAAAAAGCATTAATGCATTTTGTAATGCCGTGTTTTAATAACAAAAATTTAACAACTTCATTAAGATCATCCATATCAGTTCTCATAGGGTTTTATACATGTCAATCAAATCAGTATATAATTTAGATTTTTTATTAAATCTATCATAATACTTAAATCTACTAAATCCATCGGTACTAAAACATAATACGCTTGAATATATTGTAGTAAAATCTTCTTTGGATAGAAGAAATCTAAGGCAGGATTTAATTATATTATAATATTTAATCCATTGCATATCTTCTGAACCATTAAGAATGTAATTATTTTCTGATAAATAATTATGTATTTTCTTAATTTGATTTACTTGTATAGCAGAACATACATTATTAGTGTTATAATTTATGCAGGAAACCCCCGCAGGAATTTGTTCTATAAAATATTTGTCCGCTATATGAGGCGTTGCTAATAGAGCCGTGTCTTTACAACCGACAATTAAATTATGATTTAATGTTTCTTTTAAATTGACTGGTTGCTTACTAAGCCACTCTAAAGCAGAAGGTAATGTTTCATATTTTAAAAAATCTTTAATTAACGATGAGTAATCAAAATTAGATGCCGGACTATATACTACTTTTATAAATAAAGAGTTTTTATTTATTCCGGTAGTTAAACGATTGTTAAAAGATAATCCTATAAAATTATCGATAATAGATGGGTTATTTAAATTCAAGTTATCAGTCGATGCTACTTCATCATTAAAAGCCAGCACCAAAGGAAAATCTTTATTATGGTTTCTAAATATTAAACAACTCATATTTCACCGATCAATAAATGTTCTATTGTATTTTTTAATTTTATTTGTTAATAGTTCTTCTAACTTCCAATTTTCTGGAATTTTAATACTATCTATTTCTTCTGGCTTACAGGCTAATTCGACAAATTTAAAAGATACAAATTTGTTAGTAAAACTAATTGTTCTTTCAAAAGGAGCAACATCTCCTATATTTCTAACATTACTTGAAAACAAAAAAACAAAATTATTGTTTTCGTCTTTAAATAATTTAAGATCTTGAATTCTTGGATTTGCTCTTAAAATATCAACACAAAATAACAAAAAGTCAGAAGGATTATTATTTTTAGATAAAACTTGTAAATTAAAATCTATTTTATCTAAAACTTCAAATAAAAGTTTTTCGCTCCAATGTTGAGATGATGATAACCAATTTTTAATTTCAATTTTAGATTTATTTTTTTCTATAGTTGAATTTAAAGTTTTAAATACAACATAATTCATATTTATTTACCTTCTGCTTCGACAATGGGTTTATAAGAACTAATTGAAGATTTAATTGCGTTTAAAAATTTATGAGATAGAAATATCCCACTATTAGATTTCCAACAAGCATCTGTATCTATAATAGCAAACCCTCTTTGTTTAATAAAACCAATTGTTAATATTGTTCCATTAGCACACTCAATGTTTGATAAAAAATTATTAACAAATTCATCTGCTTCTGGGAAAACCGGATAAACATCTCTGTGTTTTGTTTTATAAGTAAATCTATCAGTATATTTTTGATTAACAACTAAATATTTTAATTCATATTCTATTTGAACCGGATCTGAAACCAACACTTCAATATAATCACTTAATGTTTGATTTAACGCAGTTCCATCATTGAAAACAGTGCCTTTTATAAAATTAGGGTTTAATGATTTGATATGTTTAGGAACATTTAAAGAACGAGCTTCTTTTAAATGCATTTTTTTAATTGTTCGTTTTTTGTATTTGTTGGGTAATTTATATACATAATCTAAAGAATTTTCATATAAAACCAAATTTAATTTATCAGCAATTCTATTACAAAAATCATCCGGTCCATAAACTGCACAACTTCTATATTGCAAATATTCTGGGATAACCATATGTTCTTGGACAGAATATGCTTCCCAAGCACTTGGAGATTGTCTTACAGCAGATAGAATTTTATTTAAATCATTTTTAAAAAACGAATTATTAATTAATTGCTGAGGATATAATAAAATCATTCTAAATCCATAAATGTTGGCGAAGCAAAGATTTTGTCGATTTCTTCATCGCAATTTAGGTATTGCGGAGTAATCTGTTCTTCTAACATATTTTCATTATCTTTATAAACACTATAAGCATAACAATCTTGTTCAGATGATATTACTTTGGATATTTTTCCATCAACATAATGAATTGCTACACAATCATCTACACCTACGCCTGGAGCAATTTTATTTTCATCAATATGTCTAATGTATTCTGGCCTTCTATTTAATTGACCATTATAATGAGGAGCAAAACTTCCCGGCAATAGATTTAATCCGTTTAAAACAACATAAGTGCCAGGAAAAGCATCACTAATAAAATTATCAAACCAACAAACTGCGCCGGCACTAAAACCTGCCAAAACAATTCCTTTATGATATGCTTCTACCAAAATCTTATCTATTTCAAATTCTTTCCATAAGCCAAGCATACATTTAGTATTTCCTCCACCAACATAAATAACATCGCTGCTTAGCAATCTTTCTTTAATACCTTCAACTGGCGGATTAAATACCGACAATGATTTAGGGATACAAGGTAAATTTTCAAATGTTTTATGAAAATAACCGATTAATCCTCTCATATCTCCAGAGGCAGTTGGTAAAAAGCACACTTTTGGATTTTTTTTGTTTGATTGAGCGAGGATATAATAATCGAGAAGCATATTATCTTCCCCCATAAATCCGCCACCACCACCTGCTATAATTTGTTTCATTGTTTTCCTTTTAATAAAGTTTGCATATAAGCGTAATATTTACCGCAGCACAAATAAAATCTGCCAATAAACATATAGAAATTTTTAACAAAAGTTCTCATAAGTCTCTCACCTACAGTGTAATTATTGCAAATATACCCGCAACTACTAAAAGTTTGCAGCGATGAAATTTTGGATAAATACAAATACATAAATCTATTATAATCTAGTAAGACATTTTCTTTATGTATGAACGAAGAATAAATCTTCTTTTGCTCTTGTTATTGCGACATAAATAATATTATTTTCTTCTTGTGAAAAATCAGGATTAAAAGTCCAATATAACAAGAAACATCTTTTTCTCTCTAAACCTTTTGATTTATGAACGGTAGAAAAAACAACCTGCTCATCATCCTTAACATCTTTAAAAAGAGTTTTTATGTTTGTAATAACATTATCTGTATGAGTATGACCTTCACATAGGGATTTTAAACATTCTACTTTATCTAAAATAATAGAGCAGTCTCTTTTTTTCTGTTTTAATCTTTCTATTTCCGCATTTTTCCAATCTTCCAACCAAGATAAAAACGCAGATACTTTTTGTTTCTTAGATAAAAGAATCATTGATATTAGATTTAATCCAATATCTTTACCGGCGATATTTGCTTTTATATTATTTTTAATAGCAGATAAGCAGTATTTAATTAAAGGAGCATTTGTTCTTGATAATACAAAATCTCCGGGTTTAATTTTTTTGATTAAATCTCTTTCTGAAATATAATGAATAGTTCCTTCTTTTGCATTTGGTGCTGCTTGAAAATCTGGAACATATTTTTTTGCTAATTCAACAATTTTCTTCGCACACCTATAAGATATTGGTAGAGGTAAAACTTTTGCGTTCAATTGTTTAGTTAATTTAAATAAAGTATCTAATTCTGAACCCCTCCAAACATAAATTGCTTGAAAATTATCACCTATTGCAAATATCCTACCATTAGGTTTAACTGAAGATAATCCAATATATGTTTGTGCTGGAGTTAAATCTTGAGCCTCATCAATATAAACATTATCATATTTGGTTAAGGGCAAATTGTAAATAAAAGGAAAGTAAATCATATCATTATAATCTACTGTTTCTTTGTCTTTTTTGCATTCACCTAATATTTTAATATGTAATTTAACTATTTCATCACGGTCAAATGTAGGAAAATCTATACCGTGCCTATCTAACATTTCATCTATTTTGGAAGGAGTATCAATTAAATAATTTTTACATAAACCTATAGATTGTTGGAGAAAAAATACAATATTTTGATTATAATTGTTTTCGCCTAAAAGATTATTTAGATATTTTATGATAATTTTATTAGATTTATAAGGATCTAATTTTACTGAGGTTCCAAAATTAGCCCTGATAGCCGCATAACCTATCGAATGAAATGTATAACAATCAACATACGATGGTGCTCTTGACCTTAATTCTGACGCAATACTTTTATTAAAAGCAACCAGTAAGGCAGTTTTGTTTTTAGGTAAATAATTTAATCCTTCAATGATGCTGGTTGTCTTGCTTGCCCCTGCCCTTGCCATCACTACCGTATTTCCAAGGCCGCTGGCGATATCTTTAAAAATGTTTTGCTGGTAGGCTGACCATTGGTGCTCTGCTGGCGGCATCCAATGTTATATATCAGTTCTGTTTAAAACTTGTAAAGAAGCACCGGCCTCTTTTAATTCAGATAGCAATACGGAATTATCGGAATTATTGGAGCCACAACAATCTAAGAATAAATCAACATCAAAACCAAAAGCTAAAGCATCTAAAGCAGTATTCTTAACCATATCTTCCAAATAAAAACCAACTAAAGTTATTTTTTTAATTTGTTGATTAAGAAGCCAATTATTCAAAAAGGTTGAATTAGCAAAGTTTTGGTCGTGAAATGCACTATATGTATTATATAAGCAATTTGTTCCAAGCAAAAAACACTTATCGACTTTAGAATAATCTAAAAAATTAGTATTGTTACTACCATCAGTATATTGCACGCAATGTTGTCGCTGCAATAACTGTTCATTTTTACCATTAAAAATAGTTTCTCCAATTTGCTTTGATGGGTGCATTTCTACAAATGAAGAATGATTAGGGGGATACCATTTTTTCGCAATAATTATCGAAGAATGATTTTGAATTAATATATTTATATTATTTAATATAGAATATATATTAGATTTGCAATTATCAATAATATCTTTTTGAGGATTTAATATTAAAAGAGTATTATTCATATTTTGAGATAATTTGTTTAACATCATTTAATTGATTATCGGAGATATTACATTTAAAATGATAGAAATAATATTTAGTATGTATATTAAAAAATATACTTGTTAAAGTTATATCGGGAGAATATTGAAATAACTCATTAATTAAAAGTGATAACTCCAATGTATTTAATACTTTAGAAGTTTTTAGAAAAAATTCTTTGTGTGGGTATAATTCCGTAAAATTTTTGATATTTAAATTAGGTTTTTTAAAAAAATTTAAAATAAAATTAAACATCAACCATTTAAATCATAATCTTTGATTATAGATGATACGAATTTCATTGTTGATCTGGCTTCTTCCACGTCAATATACTCATTAGCGCTTGCACCATAACTGCTATGATAACCACAAGTCATATTAACTGCATTTTTAACCATATCGTTTCTTTTTAAGACCGCAACATCTGTTCCACCACCATTAACTGGTTTTCGTGGCATATGATTATCAAAAGCAATTTCTAATAATCTTGTTGCCGTCTGATAATCACATAGTTTATTTCCGCCGATTTGAATAACTAACTCATCTGAATGATTGCCGCGATCTACTTGAACCGCTAAATTAAAATCTTTTAATTGCTTAAATGATACTTTAGATGCAGAAACCAAACCAATTTCTTCATCAGTGGTAAATAATAAACCCATATCATATCCTGTATTTAAAGCAATCCACAAATTAATTGCAACGCCAAGTCTATCATCACCACCGACTTGAACATCATTGTTTTCATCTGTAATGATGCGATACATTTTTTCTTTATGTATCACTTCCTTTAAAACTGGCTTTACAACCAAATCTTTTTTCTCTTCGCTATCTTTTGTCAATTGACCATACTGATATGAGAAATAAGATTTATCTTTTTTAAGATGATCATGATCTCTACAAACATCTGTATGAGCAACTAAACATACTTTGGGCTTATCACCTCTAATAGCAAGTAAATTATGAACTGTTTTATATCGTTCATCTATTTTTGCTCTATCTGACACATAATCATCTTCAAAGATAGTAAAGCCGTTTCTTGTTAAAATCTTCGTAATCCATTTGCGAAGCTCCCATTCTGGAGCCTTGCAGCATTTAATTATGAAATCTTCAAATGTAGTAGCCATTTTTCACCTATATTTTCACCTATAGTTGATAATACTCGCCTCACTATGAGAATGTAATCACTGGTGAGAGGAAGTCAAGTCATTCTGAATAAAGTTTATTAATTAATCCGAAGTATAATAAGCTAATTGCCGCTGAACTAAACCCGTAAATCAACAATTCTCTAATATCATAGTGCGGAAAACTAACAAAAATATATGTTAAATATCCTATATGAAATCCAACACAAAAACTGCACTGGAATAAATTATAAAAACAGATATGTTTGGACATTAACCAAATTCTAACTGGTCCAAAAATATCACTTTCTTTGAAAAAGTAAGTTAATCCACTAAAAGTAAGCAATAATAATATTGTGTTCATAATAAATTTAAATATTTTTCTATCTCTGGAAGATATTGTTCAAATCCAGGAGTATATTTTTTATACCAGGAAATTTGATTTGTAATATAAAAATTATATTTTTCTTGATAATTTTGCATAAACAATATTAAATTTTTAGCTACATTAAGATTTCTGGAAGAATAACAATTGATAATTACTGCCGCCGCAGCCCCCCGCGCCGCCGCCCCAATATATTCTCCTTCAAAATCATCATCTATTATTTTATATAGATCGTAATAAACATTATTTTCTTTTTTTAATAATTTAATATATTCTATTGATTTAAACATTTTCTACAAAATAAGTTGAAAAATAAGTTGATCTGCCGTCTGGAGATACTGTTTTCTTAACTGTATTTCCATTAGGATCTGTTTTTTGACGATATACTTTAAAAAAGTTTTGAAAATTTCCCTTTTTACCATTTACATCTTCATAGTTTGAAAATGAAGCTCCGTGCAATTGGTATGCTTTAGATGCTATTTCCTGAAAAGCAACACAAATTTGTTTTATTTGATCTTCATTTAAATCAAAAATCATTGTACTTGGATGAATTTTAGTTTCATATAATATTTCTGATTTCAAATAATTCCCACAACCACAAAAAACTGATTGATCTAATAGAAATTCTGCGATTGTTTTATTTTTTTTTAAACTTTTATTTTTAATATAAGAAACAATATTATCAGATAAATTTTCTTTTAAAGGATCCCACCCTAAAGATTTTAATTTTTTAGATAATTCAATTTTATTTGATATTTTAAATGTTCCAAAATGTCTTATATCATTAAAATAAGCAAATTAAAATGATTAATATTTAATCCATCAAAACTATCTTCGCTTGCCAAATAAGCTTGCATTTCGTCATAGAAAACCGACTGATTATAATGTCTTTTGATATAAGATGTTAAATTTGGAACTTTTTCTTCAATCGCAGTTGAATACTTATCCATTTGTTTTTTATATAATTTATTTGTATAATACAATGCGTGAGCTAATTCGTGTTTAATCGTAATGGTATCTTTTGAGTGAGCCCCAATTAAATAACTGGCATCTTTTGTAGCGTTTTTTATCTGAAAATAAATTGCACTCATAAAACCATCATAATAGTTTTTATCCTTAATACTAAATCATTAACTTGCTTAATCACATCTAAAGGTAAATTGAAGCCAGCCCAATCTTTTGCATATGAGAAAGAGCCATATTTTTCATACCATTTAGCAAATTTTTTTATAGTAAATATTTTGTCCTTAAATTTTGGATTTTCGTAAAATTCCTGGTATCTTAAAAAGGATAATGCCAAATGTTCATAATCATCTATTGATAAAAGCCAAATTTTTTCATTTATTTGTTTAAGATTGTATTTAATCATAAAATTTGTAATTTCTTAATACTTTTTGGTTTTTCTGATTTATGAATTGGCCATAAACACATAACTGTTTCTGTATTTGCAGGAATTTCTGTTAATCCAGCATCTACAACGATAAAACATTCACTATGAAACTCTTTTTTTAATCTTTCCCATTCTTTATCGTCAGCCTTTAATATTACTTTTCTTGAGAGATTTTCAATCCATTTTTGGGTCATCTCTAAATGTTTTAGTTCATTTTTAGGCAATGCTTTTTTGCTTGCCAGAAAAACTTGAAGAAAAAAATATTTCACTAAAAGTTTTTGAATTGCGTGGCTACATTGAGCGGCAATTTTACCACCACTCATATTTAGCTCTTCTCTAACAATTATATAAACAACTAAAGGATCTTCTTGAAGAGAAGTCATAAACCATCTCCTTTTTAAAGGATATGTTTTTATTGCTAATTTAAAGCTTCTTTTTTAACAACTGCAAAATTAATTTCTTCACAATCTAAATATAATCTATCTAAAGCATTTAAATAGGCGGTAAATGCAGCTTTAATTCTAACACCATCTACATCATCAGGAATAGCTTTTAATACCTCTTCGTTCATATAATTTACATAAACGACAATATGGTCTTGTTCTTGATCTGCCATATAAAACCATTCATATTTATCTAATTGTTCTGATATTTTTTTAATTTGTTCTTCCATTTTATTCACCATTTAATTTGTTTTTTGATAGCATTTAATACTGCGTTATGAAAAACGCATTTTTGTTCTTGAGTAGCTTCATTATAATATTCTAAATATTTTTTGCCTTTTTTAATATCCATTAAGGTTTTAAAAATTTTTGTATAGTATTCTTGTCTGGTATAATCTATAGTAATATCTCTTCTTAAGAGATTATAAAATGCATCAATTATGTTATTATTAGCCTGGGAATAAAGATCTTTTTCAAATGAATATAGAAAATCATAACGATTTATTAAATTTTTGTCGCATTCAATTTGTTTAAATGGAATTTGATAATCCATATAAGTTTCTTCACCTTCTGCGAGATATTTTTGATATTTATGTGAAGGTAAATAATAACAATTGGTTTTAGTTGCAAAAAATACTTCTAAAGAAGTTTTAGATTTTAAAAATTTAATAAATGAATCTCTAATATCAGTTATATCTCCAGAAGGATAAATGCCATCTAAAAATAATGCAGGTCGTTTAGTATCTTTATTTATGGCATATCTAACCAAACATCTTTTAAATGTTTTTGGTCCATATATGGTTTGCTCTGAGCTTGAAATATAAATTAATCCAACAAAAGGATTAACAATAGTTCCAATTAAACCTCTACTTTGAGGATTTACCCAACTCTGACAAGATACAACGCCACGCATTGATATAGTAGCAAAATCCCATATTGCATCTAAACCAGTAGATACGAAATTAATTTCCATTTCTTTAGAAGAAAAATTATTTGAGCTAAAATTTTTAAAATTAGTCAAATCTTCTAGACGAAGAAGATTAGGATCATTTGTGGTATATTCTTTCAAAATAGTATTATATACCTTCATAGCAGATGTGCCAGCCTTAAATATTTTTTTATCATTATAAACAATATCTTTAGATAGTTTTATACTAAAAACTTTTTTATCAACGACATCAAATTGTAATTGATTACATAGGCAAATTCTAAAGTTATTATCTTTAAATTTAAATGTATATAAAATATTATATTTTAAATCATCCCTCAATTCTTGAGCATATCTTAAGCCATTATTATTTTTTATAATGATTTTTTCTTTACAGTTATCCAAACCAATTGATGGAAAAATTTTATAAAAACTTACATAATTTGCATTTTTAAAGATATAATGATTTTTAATCCAAAATGGTAATTTTGAACTTTCTACATAATCTTTAATGTTCATCGGGTTGTCCGTAGATAATATTTATATTGGTTTTTGAATTCAGAAATGATTAGAGGATATAACGCTTGACCTATTTTTGGCAAATTAGCTCCATCTACAAAGATACCATAATTGTCAAGAGCAATACTTAAATTACGGTATGATGTATCTTTTTTTAGCAGAGAAATAAAAAACCAAATATAATCCCTTACCGATGTAATGTTTTTTATTGAATTAATATATTTGTTTGATCCTTGAATATAAGATAATAAGTTTTCAATATATAATGAAACATTACAGTTTAATTTAAGGTATAAGTCTTCACTTCTATTGGAAACTAATACTTCTCTTGTGGCATTCAAGATAACATTATTTATTATTACTTTAAATTGTTTTGATAACAAATTGTCTTTATTTATCATATCTAATATTTTAAAATCATATTTTGATTTTAAAGGAGTATCAAGATATGGTAAATTCATCTCTGGTAATTCTTCTTTGATATCTTCGTGAGGAATATATAAATATCTTACATATTCTTGACAGTTCGGACCATAAATAACTTCTAAATTAGATTTGTTTTTAAGAGAATTTTGAAAAGCATTAAGGGTTTCCTGATCGAAATCAGGATACATTTTATCTAAAAGAAGAACTGGTTTGCGATCTAAAATATTAATGGCAAATCTCACATTGCATCTTTTTAGCATTTTAGGACCATAACCATCAAAATCTGCTCCAGAGGTTAGATAAATAATTCCGGAGTATTTTGACAATATTGATCCTATTAGACATAGCCTGTATTCACCATCCCAACGCTGACAAGATTTAAATCCGCGCATTGACATAGTAAGGATATCCCAGGCACCTTGTTCTCCTTCTGAACTAAAAATTACATCATAAGATTTATTAGGAATATTTTCTTTGCAAAAAACTTTGAATTCATTTAGATAATCTAATTTAATGATATCAATCTTAAAATCTTTTAAAGATGTTTCTATTTTATGATAAATTTTAAATAAACTTATTCCCGCCTTAACTGCCGGTTTAGTTTCTCCACTAAAAACAATATCTTGATAAAGTTTTAAATCAACTTTATTATCTGTTGGAGATAAGACCACAAGCTTTGGCGCATTTATACCAACACATTGTTGGATGATTTTATCAATAAACTCAAGCATTTTATATGCTTCTTTTACTTTATTTTTATTCGCTTTTCTTTCTTCTTTTGATAAACAAAAGGCTAAATAGTCTATTTCGCAAGCAAGCTGTTGTTTTGCATAATTCAATTGAGATTGTAATGCATTGATTAAAGCTAATACATATTGACCTTCACCATTTAAATTAAATGGTGGTCTTGCGATATTGCTTTTTTCTCTGAAATTCTTTAAACCAATTTTTGGAAAAATTTTATTTAATTTAATTGGAGTATTTTTAAAATGTTTGTGGTTTCTAATGAAATCGGGGACATTTTTCCCATTAAAAACTTCTGTCGAAAGAGTTTGTTTATTCACCGTTTTCTCCATTATAAACGAATGTGGCTACCACGCTAACGGTAGCAGTATAATTGTTGCAAGAACCAAGTCAAGCATATAAAGAAATATTTGTATTTACCATATCGTGAATTAATGGTTTTAATACAAAAAGAATATTTTTATCTAAGGATTTATATAAATTAAGACAAAGTTTATTTTTAAATTGATTAGAAGATAAAAATTCAATATTATTAGATAAGAAATCTATTTGTGATTTTAATGCTTTTCGTTCGTTGATAGACATTAATTTTTCAGACAAAGTATCATATATTAAGTTTTGAATTTTTATTTTATCTAAATTAATACATAATGATTTATTTAATTTTAAATTATTACAGTCTAACCATTGAACTGATTTGTTATGAGGAAGATAATAAATATGTTCACTATTTGGACCATATATTACATTAAATTTACCAGAAAGATTTTGAATAAAAACATTTAATACATTTTGTTCAAAAGAAGGATACATTTTATCTAAAAACAAATAAGGTTTTTTGTCAGTTTCTGAAACAACAAATCTTACAAGACACCTTTTAATCATTTTTGATCCATAGGTATTATACTTTTTATTAGATGTTAAATATATAATACCAGTATCAGGATCATCTATTGTGCCTTGTAGTAAATGAGATTTGTCGCCGGTCCAACTTAAACAAGTTGTAAAACCTCTCATTGACATAGTTGCAATATCAAATGTATCATAAGAAAAATTCACAAACAATTTTTGTGGAAAGTTATTTTGACTAAATTCTTTAAATGAAGGCAATAAGTTTATTTCTGGTAAGTTGCTCCCACAATTTTTAAATAATTTAACGAGAGTTTCATAAATTTTAAATATACTTTGTCCTTTTTTGAAAAAAACATTACCGTTTATATCATAAATGTCATATGGTAATTTTATTTTTAATACATTATCTGTAATAAACCACTGATCAATAATACTATCCTCTAATTTAGGCAAAAAAACACTTAATAAAGCATTTAATGTTCTAAAATGTTCAGATTGTTTATCTTTCAAATTAAATAATTCAAATGAAACGGTATTTCTAATTGAAGATAATATGTCTCTCGCTACTTGTTTTATATAATAAAAATTATCTATACTTACCTCTTTTGAGAATGGTAGTATTCCTAATTTTGGAAATATTTTATTTCTATTTGAAATTTTTGAATGATCAAATGTCATTTTTTATTTTTAATTAGAAGTTTAACCTCATTAACAATTTTGTTTTTAGAAGATATTAAAAGTTGATTTAATATTTCTTGACCAAGTTCAACTGTAAGATTTTCTGTAATAACTTTTGCTCTCGTGCTTTTTTTAAGCATATCGGTAAATGAGCCGCCTAAAACTTTAACCGTTTCTGTTCTATTATTTAGTAATTTAAATAACAGCATTTTGTAATATTGGTTGGAATTTTTAAATGAAGACCTATCTAACACCAAATTTAGATTATCTTTCAAGAATAAAGACAAACAATTTTTAAATCTCGTAGATTTGGCTAAAGTTTTAAATACCGTATCTAAAAGTTCATTATCTGTATTAATATCTTTAAATGCTCCAGCCGATAATATTTCTGCTAAGTTTGTTAATTTGGTGGATACATTTGTTCTATATTTAAGATACTTGTTATGATCTGCAACTGATTTTGATTTAATTACGGTATCTTGATATGATAAAATTCCTTCTTTTGCCCCATCATAAACGGTATTATGAAAATTAGAATAATCTATTAGTTTATCGATAACTTTACTTTTTGGAAGAAAATAGTTCGTTAAATCGGCAGTTCCATTTTCGTTTGTAATAATTTCAAATTTATGATGTGTTTTTTCTTCTAAGAAATTTTTAAATGCATTTAAAATATTTGTATCTGGTGATGGATACATATAATCTAAAAACAACGCAGGCTCTCTTGTTTTAGAATTTACAATCATTCTAACAACACATCTGCGTATCATTTTAGGACCATAGTTAGTATCATCCTTATCTGAAGCATAATACATAACTGCAACATAAGGATCCAAAATCGATCCTACCAAGCATTGTTTATAAGCACCATTCCAGCTTTGGCAGGATCTAATTCCTCTTTGAGACATAGTTGCGATATCCCAAGCACCATCTAACCCGTCAGATGAAAAATAAATATATTTGTTGTTTTCTGGAATGTTTTCGGCATTAAAGGTTTTAATATTAGCTAAATTATCTAACTTAGGTAATGATGCAAATTTATGATTTGTTAAAAATTCTGCAACTTTACCATAAACTCTAAATAAAGCTTCCCCTGCTTTATATTTATTTTTTTCGTTTATTTGCATATTGGATGCAAGTCTAAACACTAATTTGCCATCATTTGACTTGGTGATAAAGTTATCGGCACTTTCTAATTCTTTAGCCAAAGATGACATAAAAGAAATTACTTCTTTTGCTGCAAGCACTCGTTCTTCGGAAATTTTCTTTTCTTCTTTAAGAGCCTTTTCGATCCATTTAGATAAATTAACGGATCTTTTTGAAAGTTGAGCTCTAACTTCATTTAAGGCATATCGAGCTAAAGGTTTTAAACTATCTGTTTTATCTACTACAACTTTCTCTTTACAATTAGATAAACCAATTGAAGGGAATACTTTTTTAACTGTCGTGAATTCATCAAAAATTTTGTGGTTTTTGATGAAATTGGGGAAAGGTTTAGCATTTAAAATCTCTTTTATGTTCATTTTAACCTCTGGCTAATAGGTACCATACAATGTAATTCTTGCCAATATGACCGCAAGTTGTTGCAAGTATTCCGTGTCCTTTTACTTTAAGAAAGCAAACTTATTGTCAAACAAATTTTTTTAAGTTTTTCTAAAGAAATTGGAAAAATATTTTTGTTCAAAGATACCTCACCAGGTATTTTAGAAATTTGTATTTCAGTAATATTATCAAAATTATAAATGAAATAACTGTTATGAGGATCTTTAAAATTTAAAATAAACTGAACAGAGTTAAATCCATAATCACAATGATTGCATACCAATATATTTGAATGATAGTTTCCGTTCTCTATATATGTTCCTTCCGCTGTATATAAAAAATAATATTTATATTCCTCAAAAGAAGAATTACATATTTCGCATTTTTCTGGTAAATTATCTATATCTAACATCATTTAATAAAAGCATTAAATAAAAAATCCATTGAAACATTATTTACAATAGTTTAAATGTTTTTTGTTAAGTTCTGGTTTTAATAAAAGTAATTGATCTACTGTATCTTCATCTACGCAAAAACTTTCTTTATTATGATCTATATTCATTAAACAGTTATCTTTATAAATATGAACCATACCAAAACTATGACCCATTTCGTGCATAATAATTAAAGATAAGTTTTTCTTTTTAAACGCAACACGATCTGATATTATATGTATATAGTGCCCGCCTATTGTATCAATCCAAGCTAAAACATCAGATCTTTGGGCCGATGCCTGTGGATCTAAAGAATTATTTTTCAATATGACTAAACCTTTATTGGTTTTTTCAATATCTTTCATTACTTTTAATGACATATCATAATGGGTATCAACTATAGATAATGTAATTGCTTTATTTAAAGTAAAATTCCAAGTATCTATACCCATTTTTATATTATATTTTTCACTGGCATCAAAATTTTTATCTATATAAACGGGTATATTTTCTAATTCTTTTGGCCCCGGAGAATTAACTATCATATCCATAGGTTTTGGAGAGCACGCTAATAAAGAAAAACAAAATAATAAATTTTTAATCATAATATTTAATCCTTTAATAAATCATCTATATAGTTTCTGTTTTCCCAGAATAACGGAATATTTTGATCTAAAGTCCATTTGTTATTAACAATTAGTTCTGTTGGCTTCTTAATAAAGCATCTTCCACTTTGAAGAAAGGTCGGCAAATGATCCCAATCAGAATTTTTAGATTTAATCAAATCTTTTAATTCACCGATATTTTTGTTATTACATTCTTTATGTGAAACTAAAGATCTTGCTAAAGATTGAACCGAATTTCTAATACAATCTTGTTGTCTCCAAACAAAAGCATTTACCGCTTCATCAAGCGGTAAAACAAATGCTCTTGCATCAAATACAGCTGGAATTGTTTTTCCAAATACTTTATGAGATATAGATGTAAAGTATGCAGATGCCATTCCTGCAGAAACGGAAACTAACTTTTGTAAATTATTTCCAAACCACGGTTCAGCCTCAAAAGAAGAATTATAAATTAAAAAAGAAATTTCATCACTTTGAGTATAAACTAATTTTAGATTTTGAATATTTTTGGCTAAAAATAATATTGTTTCATCTATACATTCTATTAATTTTAGATCAAATGGTTTTTCACATTTTGATGTTAATTTTGACCACCTTTACCATCTAATCTTATTAATAAAGGTAATCTGTTTGGAAGATAAATTCTATAATTATCTTCATATTGTTTAATTCTATCGCCTAAATCGTCTTTCATAATAGAACTTTCTTAATGTAATGTTAGTAATTCTTCTTCTGTATCACCAACTAAACAATCGCAATCAAATATACTATCGCCTTCATCGGTATTAATTATATTTAACATAAATTTAATAAAATCTGGCATATCTGGGAAAAGATCAGAAAATACTTCTATTTCATCATCATTTAATTCTATTTCGAAAAAATTAGGCAAATTATTTGATAATTCTCTATGCTTGTTTTGCCATATAATATCTTTAAATACAAAAATCATTTTACACCAGAATGTAATAACCAAACTCCAAATAATATCATAACCATAGCAATAACTTTTTTAAGATTTAATTCTTCTGAAAAAATAATAGAAGATAATAAAAAGGTAATTAGCGGATAAGCAGATGTTATACCAACAACATATCCTACTTCATATTTTCTTAAAGCATACATATAAACCAACGAACCGCCAGCCGATAATATTGCTCCAATTAATCCGTATATAATACCTATTTTATTCCAAACAAAATTATTTTGTTGCTTTAATAAATGAAAATAAAACGGAATTAAAGTAGTTCCAAACCCGCAAGATATAATTTGCATAGATAAAGGATTTAATTTATCTATCGCAAGTTTATAAAAAATTGCTAAAAATGACCAACATAATATGCAAATAACTAAATATACTTTATCCATATAAATATATTATACTATTAATCTAAAATCATTAATTTCTCAAATCTATTTACAATTTCATCAATTAAGTTAGAACCCAAAAATTCAGTTAATGATTGCTTCTCTTTTGAACAAAACTGAAATTCAATTGGTCCGTTAAGATGAGTTTTTTTATGAATTATATTATAAATAATACCTTCGTTTGTTCTAATACCATTTTTGGAATACACAAATTCTAATATTTTAGAATTAGGAAGTTTTATAGAAAGTTTATTATCATCATTAGTATAACTTTGGTAATGTGTATAAAAACCTCCGTGTGTCCCCTTACATTCAAAATAGGCGCCAACCAAAGATGGTTTTAATTTCTTAAAACAAAAAGGACATTTTAAAATCATTTATACTAAATATATCTTTATTTAGGTAAATTCTCGCCAAATGAATTTTTATATTTTGTTTTAGCGCAATCATCATTACAATAATGTCCTGGCAGATGTTTTGTAGTAAAACTTTTTGCGATATTCATTATGGCTTTATCACAATTTTTACATCTTTCAATTGTTTGCATTATTTTATGAGCCCAATTTTCAGCAGATTTCCAATCTTTTTCGAAAGATAATAGTGTTTTATTATCTTTATCTACAATAGATAAATAAATTTCATTATCGGCAATAAGTTTCCATTGCCTATAAATTCTTTTTGCTACATTTAATGCATCATTTGGATATTTTAAATTTTTGCATTCAAATTGATCGTATTTTGCTGGTAGAATATCTTTGGATGCTTGTTTTCTTCCACCTACCGCAATTTCAATAACTAATCTTTGCTCATCCCAATAGTTTTGGCGGCTTATAAAATAACCCATTTTTACCTCAAATTTGAAAATGTATCTTTAAATTTTGTCCAGTATGGTTCTTTAATAATTGATTCAAATTCCATTAACTGAAATTCTATTTTTAATTTTTCGAAATCAATATTATATTCAATAAAGTTGAGATCATCATCTTTTAAGATTTTAATTTCAATTAGCTGTTTATTAAGAGAAAAATTGCTCCAATTTTCTTCCAAAGATAGAAATTTTTTAAAATCTTCAGGATTATTACAATATGTCTCGGCTTTTTTTTCGCTAACTAAACCATCAATATTATCACTTTTATCACCTTTTAAGGCTTTAAAAACAACATAATGATACGAAGGAGCGATCATAAACTCTTTCTTCATAGGATTATATATTTTTAAATTTTTATAACCCTTTTGAAGTAATTGAATGAAGTCGCTGTCATTACTTACAACTGTAATATCCTCATCTTTAAGATTTTCTACCAGTGTTCCAATTGTATCATCGCATTCATAATCTGGTGATTTGACAATTGTTATAGGTAAATAAGAAAGTAGCCTTATAATTTCTCGTTTTTGACGGTGAAAATCATCTCTTGTTTCTTGTTGAGACGCGGTTTTAATAATACGATTACCTTTATATTTTGGATATAAATCGTATCTGAATTTTCCAGTGCCTTCTAATACAAAAAATACTTTATCGGGATTAAACTGTTCAACCAATGCTCTTAAATTTCTAAAAAAATTAAAAACAATAGTATTATTTGGTTTATCTAAATCTTCTATTTTAGGCTTAAAAGCAACGGATGCTCTAAAGATAAAATTTAGACCGTCAATTAATAATATTTTATCCATTATTTTAATACTTGTAATTTTTGAAATCTATTTATAACATCGGCGAATTTATGAAAATAACTCATCTCAAAATCAAAAAGTTCAGTTCCTTCAAAAGTATTAAATGATTTTAATATATCTTCTTCACTGAGTAATTGCAAATAGATGCTTCATAATAAAGTTATTAATTTTTTAAATTTAATTAATTCATTACAAAATCGTTCTAATTCATCTATCGGTATCCAAATTTCTGTATGATCGTATGTTCTGGCAACAATACCATTCCCTTGAAATGTAAGACTAAAATCAAAAGCGTATTCTATTCCCTATAATGGCCAATGAAAAATTTTCTTCATAATTTTATTCCAAAATCTTTAACTGCTTTAAAAAATTGACAATTGTTTTGCCTTAAATTCAAAATCGATATCAGTTATATCTTTATTATTGGCGATTAACTGATGCTCGGGAATATAATGAACATATTTTGAATGTTTTCGTCGGTCTTTAAAGGAGCCGTTTTGTAATTCTGGCTCGGTATTGCTTAAATGAGTTAGTGGCTTGACTTTCCAAGTAGATAATGCTAATTCAAAAGCATCTACATCAGATAATGAATCATTATTAAAAGTATGATGGTGAGTATCATACACAACGGGAGTCGATGTTCTACGATAAACTTCATATAATTGCTTAACGCTATACGCCATTTCATCATTTTCTAATGTCAATCTCTTTCTGATATTATCTGGCAGGGCGTCGATTGTTTTAATTAATGTTTCAATTCTGTCTTTTTTGCCGCCGTGAATATTGATTGCATAAAATGGAGAGTGTTCTAACTTCATTTTATCAAAAACCCAGGCGTTTAATAAATTGGCAACATAAGCCTATGGACATTTATTTATTTCCAAGATACAATAAAATCATATATAAATGCATTAAGTTCCGAATCAAAACCGCTTTTTATTTTAAAACCTTGTCGTTTGAGTGTGCTAATTACTACGCCTTTCTCAATATTAGTTATCTCTGGATTTGAAATTTATATTGTTCTTTCCCTAAATGGAAAGTAATGCCATCTTTAGTTTTTGAAAAATAAATTTTCATCTATATCACCCAAAATTTACATCAATACTAAGTTTAATATTAAACTTAGGAATACCAACTTTGTTTGCTAAATTATGATATAGCGCTTCTTCTGGAGTTAAATACCACTCTGCATGTCCTTTTTGATGCACTATATCGGAAAAATAATTATCTGGCTTACCGACATTTTGTGCCATTAAAGTATAGATAATTTTATTTAATCTTTCGGTTTCTGCCGCTGATGATTTTATCTCTTCAATTTTGCCAAAGTTCCCAGCACTAACATCGTGGATCATAAGTGTAGAATATGGTCCCATAAAACGATAACCTTCCGCCCCGCAAGAAAAAAGAATAGCTCCACAACTCATAGCCTTACCTTCTATGATTGTTGCGATCTTTTTTTTTGATGATTTAATTACATCAACCATAGATAATAATGAATAAACCTGACCACCATAACTATCTATAATAATTGGTATTATTTCTTGAGCCGTATTTTCCGCAAGCATAAAATGCTGAGAAAATTCTTTGGATGCTTGCTCATCAAATTTATTAACTCTAATGGTATGAGGTAAATCTAAAATGTCATCAAATTTTTTAATTTTAAATTTTGGATCGACGTTAAAATTTATCATATATGCCTCATTTAATTTCTAATGTTTTTGCTACATCTACACATTTGGATACAATAGTTTTGGGGTTTTGCACGCTCATTGAACCGCCACACATAAACAAATGCACTTCTTTATCATTTTCAACAAAGAAGTTTATTAACACTAATTCACCTTTGGCTAATAATGCAACTAATGAATGATGACCGCTTATCTCACCTTCTTTTACGGTTAAAACTTCTGTGCCAGGATACATTTCTTTAGCCGCAGATAGTGAAGCCAACACATATTCATCTAATGGTCCCGATAAAGCATCTACATCATAAGTAATTACAACATCATTTCGTGGAGATGCATATGTATGTCTGCCATCCTTTGATATATTTTTATATGAAGATGGAACCTTAAAAGACCAATTGGGGCCTTTTACTACTTTGAATTTTTCAGCAGACACTACTGGAGGAGAAGTTGGTGGTAATTGCTGAGGCTTTCCACCACAAGCAAATAAAGATAAAGCGATAGCGGTTAATAGTTTTTTCATTTATACATCCTTATATTTTTTATCAAAATTGTCTCTGTCTTTAAAATCTAATATACTGTAGTAAATGCGATCATATAATCTTGATCCGCACTCCTCTTTATTTTTTTTCATTTTATTAATCATTGACATTAATGGTTTTCTGAGCTCCTCATACTCCCAAATTTCCTTAAGTAATTTGTCGGAATTATATCCATATCTTGTATGTAATAACGGTAATTGCTGATTAAGAGCAAGCACATTTTGTAATGCCAAACCAATAAACGCTATCGAGGCCAATTGAACATCGCCATTTTCCCACAAATTTTTCCAAAACAATTCATATTTATCATTTTTGGATTGAATTTTAGAAAAAACTTTTAATAAATAATTAAGATTATGGCGATGTGGGTGATCTTGAATTACAAAAATAGGAAATTTATATTGTATATATTTATATAAAGTTTCATCTAATTCTGCAAGACCAGTTTCCGCTATAATAGATACGAAAAAATTTACATAATCTATGTTATCATAATACTCATTACTAAATATTCTATTAAAATATAATTCAATAGATTTAGTTAAAAGAAAACAAAATTCTTCTTCATATAAAGCTTTTGTGCTTAAAAACTCTATAATTTCAGAAACTTTTTTCTCATCTTCTGCTGACGAAACTGCCGACAATGTATGGTATAAAAGAGTTTCCGGTAAAGAAATTTTATTTAAATCTTGAGAAAATGGATTAGACATATTTTTTATTTTCCACTTTTTCTACTGCAATTGAGATAATATCATCAAAAATATCATTAGATAATATTATCTTTTTTTCATCTATACAAATTCCACAATCACAATTCGATTTAAATTGAAAAACTTTAGACTGTAAATCAGAAACTTGTTTATCCGTTAAATGTAATTTATGCGCAATAGTCGATTTTTCTTGTTTTTCTATGAAATCTTCTAAAAGAAGAATAAATTCTTCTTTTATTAGAGCCGATTGTTCTTTTGGATTAAATGATTTAATATCTCTCATTACCAAGCTTCCTTAGATAAATTATCTTGAACTATATCTATTAGGGCAGAAATTTTATCGTATTCACTCATAATATTTGACATAAAATCATATTCATTAAATTTTTTACAACAAATACAATTTGATACATTATATTTATTTAAACATTCCAATAACACAAAAGCATCTGTTGTAGAAATTAAATTATTGTTAATGTATTGTTTTATATTATGTGGATTTAAAAAAAGAGATCTTGCATAAACAAGTAAATTTTTTTTAACAATACTAACTTGTTCTTTTTTTGAAAAATCACTTAACTTCATTTTCATCAATTAAAGGAAGTTGATCTTTAAGTTTATAGATGCCTTTTTCTAATTTTTCAAATTTATTTTTATGTTTGGCTAGGGCTACTGCCACAACACTATATTTGTTAGACGCGCTGCTGTTCCAACCAGAAGCCTCTAATTCCATTAAAACATCTTTAATTTTCATACCATCTGGCTTATTGGATAACACTTCTTCAATTCTTTGAATAAGAGGCTTATCGTTCTCCATCACTCTTTTTGCGGTTTTTACTTGGCGTTTTGGTTTAGGATCATCGACTAACTCAAAAGCCTGAAGCATCTCTGCTCGTTTTTGCAAATAAGAAATCTGTTTATTTGTTCTTTTTAATAATTCTGATAATAATTGATCTGTTGATAATTCTTTCATAGTATCCTCTGTATTTGTTAATTTAAAACTATAATGTAAGGCACGGAACAATTTATACGCTTCCGCCACCACTGTAAGCCAGTTTTTTTCCGTAAATGAAGCGTCATAGTTAAAAAAACTCCACTAACTTGTAAAAAAGTAGATCAATGTTAATTTAACTATTTGAACGATGGCTGATTGTTTCAAACACCAACTAAATACCAACAATTAATCTCTATGTATTAACTGCTCACGATTTATATGGTATCGCTACACCTTACATCATAAACCTAATGTAATTCTTGCGAGTAGACGCGCAACCATTAATGGTTTCCGTCCTTCTTAAGCAAAGAAAAAACTAATAAAAATGTTAAAAAACAAGAAAGTAAAAATAAACTTATATCAGACATTTGCATTTAATCTTTTCAAACATTCTGATTGGCCTACGAGTAGTAATGTTTTGTATAACTCTAAACCAACTGTTTGTCCAGTTAGAAATACCCTAACCGGCTGGGCAATATCTTTTAATGTCAGAGTATTTTGTGTCATCCAGTTTTGAACTGCTTGTTTAATATTTTGCTCTGACCAACTGATATCTTTAAGAGCCATACTTAAAGATGACATTTTGGCTTTAAACTCGTCAGTATAGAATTTACTTTTTAAATCATCACTAATATCAAACTGTTTAATTGGTTTGATAAAATTAATAACATCAGCAAAAGTTTTAGACTTCTCTCTAACTCCATCTAATAACTCAAGTTTATTATCTATCTGTAAATGATGAGCATCTAAAAACGGCTGTAGCAACGATAAATAACTTACATCTGGGGTTAAAGATGTGTTCTTCATATGCTCATATTGAACGGCCGCAAATTTATCAAAATCAAAACGACCATCTGATTTCGTGCATTTGGTAAGATCAAAACTATCTACCATCTCTTGCAAAGTAATAATCTCTTTATTACCACAAGACCATCCGAAACGAGCAATATAATTTAATATTGCACCAGGAGTATAACCTTTATCACGATACTCAATTACTGAAACTGAACCGTGTCGCTTGGATAATTTTGATCCATCTTTACCTAACATCATTGGAAGATGAGCAAATTGTGGTAATGGAACATCGAGAGCTTGATAAAGCAATATTTGAGGTATCATATTAATCATATGATCTCGACCTCGAATAATATGAGTAATCCGCATCTCAATATCATCTACTACGCAGCCAAAATTATAAAGAGGAATACCGTTTTGTCGCATTAAAACAAAATCTTGGTTCTCTTTGTTCGGTGTTTTAATTTTACCAAATACAAGATCGTCATACTCTATAAATCCATCTGTCGGAGCTTTAAAGCGCACAACATACTCTTTATCTAACGGCTGATCTTTACGATCTCTACAAGTGCCAGGATATTTAAATTGAGCTTTTGGATCTTTGGCTTGTAGGGTTTTTCTTTGCATATCAAGCTCATCTTTAGTGCAATAGCATCTGTAAGCTTTACCCTCAGCAATTAAGCGATCAGCATATTTTTTGTAAATATCCAACCGCTCCATTTGTGAATATGGACCAAAATCTCCGCCTATACCCCATCCTTCCGATGGCCGAATGCCGAGCCAGGACAAATCTTTAAGAATGTTTCCCGGTGCCTCCGCCACATAGCGGGCTTGATCGGTGTCCTCAATTCTAAAGATAAAGTCGCCACCGTGTTTTTTAGCAAATAGGTAATTGAATAATGCGGTCCTAACATTTCCTAAATGCACGGAAACGCCAGTCGGTGAAGGTGCAATTCTTACTCTAACTTTTTTAGACATATTAATCCTCAAAAAATATATTCTTTTAAATCCACAACTTCATACCAATCGTATTCACGACCATCTATCATATAAGTTGTATATTCTACGACTTCTTGACCTTTTCTATAACCTTTAGATATAGTTATTTTATGTTCTACTTTTGATACAGAATTTTCAGCTTCTTCTAAAGTAGAAAATGTTTTTTTCCAATCACTTGTTCCGCCTCTTGGATAATAGGCATCTCCAGCTATTAATAAAAAATATTTCATCATATCACGGCCGTTTCGCTCCACAAGGTAATACCTGCTAACATTCTGTCAAGGAGAAAAGGTTATCGTGCAACAAACAAATTACATTAATGCCAAATATTTTTTTATTTTTTGACCACATTCTTTTCTTGATTTTGGCCAAACAAAATTATTAAGTTCCATTATTAATTTATAATTATCTGATAGTTTATATATATAAGATATATTATCTATAATAGAAACTCGGTATCTTTCATTATCAACATAAACATTAATTTCAAACACTAAATGTTTATTAGACGGATAATATTTATAATCACATCTTGGGCAAATACACGCATAAACCCCTTGTTCAAGTTTTATTGAACAAAAATGACAGTCAGTTGAGCTTAACATTTTTTGATTTCTCTGGCACAATCAAAAATTCTTCTTTTTTATGATAATTTGATATCCATAATGATTCGGTATTATGTAAAGCAACAACAATTGAATAATATTTAATATTTTTTGTTTTAAATCAGGTTCATCTAATGAGTAAGAAAGTTGTAATGCAATTAAAGAAGTTGTATCATCATAATTTATAGATATTTTACCAGAAGCGTCGGCCGGATTAATCTCATATCCCTTTTTAGCTAATTCGGCGATAATTTGAGCTTCATTATAAGGATTAGGTAATGTTATCCATAAATGATAAATGTTCATAATATTATCCTAAATTCAATCCCAACCTTGATAATAATGACCGTTATAGTTATGATAATTATTAGAACTATAGGTATAATTTGTAGGTTTATTATCTTTATCTACAACATTGGCGGTTTGATATACGGTAGTAAATTCATTTCCGGAAATTAATAACGGTTCTTCAAACGCCTTAAAAAGTTGTGTAATAAAATCGGTTGGAGATACGCTATAATATAATAAAAACTTTTTAACTTCTTTAATTAAATCAGGAACATTCATTTCTTTAGAATGATAAAGATAATCATATTTATTTTCTAAAAGAGAATTAGAAAGTTTCTGATCTAAACTATACGCATTTAAAGACCATTTATTATCTTTATGTTCTATTAAATGCAATACGCTTTTTGATAATTCATAATATGATTTTTTATATATAAAAGTAAAAATAATTTCTGATTTATTATTTACCCTATAAAAAGAACAAGTTAAATTTTCTACATTTAGAAATTTAAATTTATCTACATCTTTAATTGAAAATACACTTTTATATGATTGTCCAGAGCTATAACTGGTATAATTGCTATTAGATTGGGACCACCAATTTTTCTCTAAATCTTTACGCTTTTGTTCTTTAGAGGTTTTCCACTCTACTTTCTTTTCTTCTTTTTTTTCTTGATGCTCTGATACCGTTGCTCTTAATGGATTGGGATCTATATAAACTCTCATATGTTTTTCTTTTTTAACTTCTTGACTGTTTTCAATCAAAAAGTTTGCTAAGTGTTCATTGATAACTAACATCATTTTTATTTTTTGGTCTTATTGACACAAAAACTCCAAGCTGCTTTAATTCAGCATACAAAGAGCTTGCCTTCTCTAAAGTCATAGTTGGAAAATCTTCTTCTTTTGACAACATCTTTTTTGCTTTAACTATAGTTGTAGATAAAGAAGCTCTAATAGTTCTTATGATATTAAACTTATTTTCTTCTGGATAAGAATGGATTAACAAATCAAATTCGTTTTGATTTTCAAACTTTTTTTTATAATCTTCTATTTCTTTTTCGGTCGTAGATTTATCTATAGAAATTTCTGACCAGTTTTCTTCTTCCTCTTCTTCTTCCTCTTCTTCTTCCTCTTCTTCTTCCTCTTCTTCTTGAGATACAAAATCATCTTCAATGTAAGAAGGATCTAATGCTGCTACTGATTTTTTAATTACGCCAACAACAGTATTTGCATCAATATTATCTTTTAAAGATAATGATATTTTACCGTTTTCGTTTTCAAAAACAAAATTAAGCTTATTCATACATAATCCTCTTGAACGCTATCTAATACCATATGTTTAACTTTTTTCTGACATTTTTTACATAGTTCAGAAACACTTTTTTCTTGCCTGCAACATAAGCATAGAGAATTTTTTCTACAAATATCATCTATCTTCTTAAGAACTTTAGGATTTTTAAGGTATTCAAGCCGTATTGATTCAATTATTTTACTGATCTTCATATAAAACCCCGTGATTTATTGTAAAACCCCGTGATTTATTGTTTTCAAATCCTCTATAATAGAATTAAAATAAGTATTATAATTTGTATTAATAATAGAAATTAATTTATCAAAAACATTAACATCTGCATCTTTAGATAAAGATTTTAAATATGTAAAATCTTTATCATTAAGATGATCTTTTAAAACATCTAATGATATTTTATATAAAGTAGAAATATTATTTGATGTTAAAAAAATTTGAAAATAATCGCTATAACAAATATATGTGTATTTCATTACCAAATACTTTTATCATTTATTGTGTTTAATTGAGATTGTAGCTGTTCTACTTGAGCCACTTTCTTTTTAACTAAATCCATCATAACTTCCATTGTCATATGAGTTTTTTCGCCCACAACCTCTCGCCTTCCGCTTTCTACACCCATAAAATATACTGAGCATAAAATCATATCTAAAACAGAAAAACCAAGAGATTTATAATACGCTATGCTATCATCGGAAAAAAATTTTGTTATGTCTGGAAGATTTTTCAAATCCTTGGGTCCAAAATTGTATCCAGAATATTTGTAATCTTTATTTAATACTTTCCTTCGTTTAACTGAATAAAACGAAAGTAATAGATTTTTTAATGGAGAAATTAATTCCGATTGACTTGGAATTTTATTTTTAGGCCAAGGTTTCATTTATCTAATTCCTTTAACCAACTATTAATGTCTTTTTTTAGTTTATTAATAATAATAAAACTACCAAAAACGAACCCGGTTCCAATCGATAAAACAAATAGTAAAAGCAAGGAACTGAAATTAGCTCCTTGCCCCAAAAATGCAAATACTAAAGACGATGGAACTGATATCAGAAACCAATACAATAAAAATTTATAATCTACATTACTCATATTCTTATTCCTCAGTGGTGTGTATAAGTTGCGAACTTATATTATCAGGCTTTCCGATAAGATTTCCTAATCCACACCTACTGCTTAACCCTTACTCATTTAATAGCAGCGAAATAAATGAGAGCATCACATTTTCAAAAGAAATCTTCTTTTTTCATCAAAAAGAGAGCTTCTTGTCTTGGGAATGTGATAACCGTATTCACTCAGATAGCCATTTTTCAACGGCTTTCTTAACTTGTGTTGGAACTTTATGATTTTGTGTCCAAGGAACCTGGAAAGAACTATCCGCAAGTGATTGCATTAGTTTCTTTGTTATTGCTTTTGCTCCAGGCTCTACACCCGAAATAACTACCGGACATTCTTGCAGCCTACCCAAAGCAATTTTTCTAAACATTTTTTTGCTACTCGCATCTTTAGGATGACATACTGACATACCAAAAGATAGAGTTTTTGTTTCTTTATTTAGAACCGAAGCAATACACGCAATTGGTTTGCCTCTAAGCTTCTCGCCTTTTTTTGTTGTGCCAACTGGACCTTTTTCACGAATATATAGAAATCTCATTTTTTTCTTTCCTTTATTTGTTTAAAATAACACCACCGTTTTTACCTGGTTTTAAGCAAAATAAGCCATCTTTACCAGAAGAAGATTTATATTTAATAGTTTCATTTTTAAAAATGAATATAAGTCTTTGAGAAAAATTCTTCATCTGATCTACATCAACATTAAGTAAGTTAGCGACACTCGTGATTAATACATCTCTTGGAATTATCTTTTTATTATTTCGTTCAAAAATAGTAAGTGTTGCATTAATGATACGATCATAATCTAAATCAGTAGATGCTTTATATTTCAAAAGACCATCTACAAATTTCTTGACGGTCAATTCCACATTAATAGAACCGTCGTCATTTCTAACACTAAAGATATTATAATTTATCATTTTCATACTGCTTCAACAGAGCATAGAATTCTTTTTTAGATAAGCCGCTTCTAGCAATAATATTATCAATATTGGTCATATAATGAATATGATTAACGCGGCGCTCAAAAAAGTATTGTTGCATTATTGCGTATATTTGTTGACAATGCGGTTTAATATTCATTGGATAACTGCTTTTGAAACTTTACCATCATCTATTTCAACGCAAAGCCTATCAGAACGCTTATCTTCTGGATAATCAAAGAACTTTTCTTCACCGTTCCTAATTAAACGAAAGATAAGATTTCTTTCCTCTGCAACATTTTGGGCGCGTTTCTTTGATAAACCGATAAATTCCTTTGCTTCCATATAAGCCTCCTTATCCAGACAATATAACCACTGTACGGGCTAAATCAAGTTTTAGTTAATGTTTTATTTAATACTTCCATATATTCCTATAATATTTGGAAGCTTCTTAATTTTCTTTTTAATTTTATCAGAAGATTGAATTGTAAAAACTACACTATGAATTGATCCATTTTCATCTTTAACAATATTTGGTGGGAAATCAGAAGATAATACCGCCCCATAATTAGATAATGTTATCATTAAACTATCTAATTCTTTACGAGATGATATTTTTATTTCTAACAAAAAAGTAGACACGATTAATCTTCCAAAGATTTGTTGCTCCAAATTAATGTATAACAATCCATACTGTCATAACATAATTTTGCTGATTTATAACCTTTTATTCTTGCCCCCAAAATCTCATCTGAAATTTTATTTGCGTGCTGATATTCAATACTATCTTCATCAAATTTTTCTAAATAATATTCAACTAAAGTAGAAAGCTCATCCAATGAAAAATTTTGAGTATAAAGAATTTCAATCATAATAATACCAATAATTTAATTATTTTACGATAATCTTCAATGGAAAGATTGTCATCCAAAGATATTAAAATACCTTTATACCACCACTCTTTATTAAAAATGATACCATCTTTCATAGAAACTATTGCTGGCCCATCTTCTCTATGAAGCTTACCGTTTAAATAGCAATTGAAACCGATGATATTTTGCAGGACCATCTTCCCTATGAAGCTCATCGTTATAACCATAATTATCTGTATATACGCCATTCTTCATTTTTTCTTGGGAACAATTCCTCCAGTTGGTCCGCGCTTCACTTCAAAATCTTGATGATTTGCTAAAAATAATTTGAGAATATGATAAATTGTATTATCTTTTTCTGAAAATATAACACTTAGTTCTTTTGATAAAGGAACAATTTGTGGCCTTTCATTTTTTTCAAAAGTTTCTTTAATTCGTTTTTCAGCTTCTACGCAAACACGATAAACGAAATCAGATGCAGTTTTCGCACTAATATTTTCCATTCCTAACATCCTTTGTATTTAAATCAATATTCTTCTGCCCAAATCATACAAGCTTTGGGAACTTTACCATCCAAACAAAAAGGTAGCGATTTTACTTTATCTTTAGCATCATCCAAATGTTCAGCTAATACATATCCCTTAATATATCCAAATTTATAATTGAAGCGACGGAGTTTTTTGGCTACTGATTGCTGAAACCTATTTGATAATTTCATATCTTTTCTCCTATATTCAGATATATAAGGGGGTATCTATTGGGATTTGAACCCAATCTAAAAGAGCCACATTCTTCTGTGCTACCATTACACTATAGATACCATAAGCAAAATAAATTTGGCATATCCATCCACATTATATCAGGAGGCTACAATCATTTGCTCTATATCGCCGAAATGATAAGCGCGGAATAACTCCGGTTATTCTCGAACCAATTATTTTACATTAAACACATTGGTCAATTGTTTAATAACCTTAATGAAGGGCTATTTCCGCTTTGGAAATAGTAGTTTCATTCATCCTCATCATCGTCAAAATCAAAATCATCATCATCTTCAAGATCTTCTGTTGTAAAATCACCATCGTCTGACGAAAACTCTGCTACAACTGCATCTTTATCGACTACGGTGATTAAATCAAATTGTAATCCATCTGCCTCCACACTTAAAGCATCGTGAATTTCTTGAGGACTATCTTCATCTGGATCTACTGATAGATTTGCCGAAAAACTTGTGCGCTCTGAAACACTAAAACCAATTACTAACATTTCATTCTCCTTCAAAAATATGATTTGATTTTGTCCAAAATAATAGTTCTTCTAATGCATTGTCCAAATATAAATCGGTTTTAACGGAATTTTCAAATATCTTTCCATTATTCATATTTAAGATATATACCTTCCAAAACCAATCCATTTTTAAACAAACAATTTTAATTGTTGAGCAATTTGCTGCCGGATAAGATGAAATATAAGATAGAAAATAATCTTCAATAGTTTCTTTTAACTGGTGCGTTTTATTATATTTTTCCATCTTTATTCCATTTATTTGCTAACATATAGGCATCTCTCATCCTTTTATATGTTCGCTCTAACACATCTTTTTCTGTTCCGGTTCTATACACTCTTGGCAATTTTGCAATTCCAAAATTCCTATTACCATTATCATATATCACAACAACACGAATAGCATCTTTACCACAACCTCGTGCCTTTGATGCTTCCAAAGGAATTGAGGTATATACTTTAATAAGAATATTTGGGTTTTTGTGCCTCCTAATATAAACTACTTCTTTTCCTGTTGTGGAACGATTAAAGCCGCATTTTTGAAGCATCTGTTCCATAGATGCCGCATTTACTTCTACATACATTAGCGCGTTTCTTTTGTCATAGAAATGATGTGTTTGGTTTTCATTGCTCACCTCACTCTGAAAACCGGATCATATACTTGTTCTTTTTTCATTAAAGGAGCAGGATCTCCTTTAAAAATTTCCGCCGGCTGACAAACAATATGTTGCTCTACAATGATTAAACCATATTCTGTTTCTTCAACATACACAAATGGCTTACATCCTGGCGTAGATTGATCTTTGTTTGCCGTAAATTCGCTTTGATCTACTCTTTCAGCTTCTGAACTTGGCTGTTCGTAAGAAACTTCTCCAACGCAACCAGCCAACATTAACGATAATACAAGTAATGATTTCATTGTTTTAATTCTTCCAGTAATTCTAAATCATCAAAAGATAACATATTCTCATTCCATTTAATAATAGCGTATGGAAATTTTGAATTATGAATTTCTACGATAACTCCAAAATCGCTATGATTTTTGCCGTATTTTCTTTTAACTTTAGATCCTACTTCCATTCAGTTTTTGACTTTAAGTAGATCGGTTAACGGATTTGATTGAGTTGGAACTACTGTTTTTTGGACTGTTTCAACAACTCTCATATAATCTGAAACTAACATTCCTGCTTCTCGTGAAAGAGAAGTTAAAAGACCAATTACTTTACTTGATGATACTAATGCGTCCTGATTATCTTGTTCTGATAATGAAGATTGCATATCGTTAATTTCCTTTACGAGACGATTGAGAAGCGTAAGATCAGGAATTGGCCTACTAAGTTTATCAGACATTTTTTTCTCTCCTATGTGTGTTATTTACCGAGCTACCCTATCAACATAACCATTGGATAACTGCTGTCAATACCAAAAAATTTAATTTTCCGCAAACTTATTCTTTTGGCTCTGACATTTTTTTAAAAAATAAATTAGTGTTATACCAACCATTTAAGAACCACAATAATGCAAAAACAAAATTATAAAAATTTGGTTGATAAAGAAATACTCCTACATTAATAAATAAAAATAAGGCAGAAAATAATGCCACAATAATATTTAATAATGGGCTACTTAAAAATTTATTCATTTAATATTCTTTCATAAACTAAAGCCAAAGCTTTTTGTTTTCTCTCATATTTCAAAAGAAAATGTGTATAGAAATTAATAACTGCTGAGCTTAAAGCCGCATAAGCAAAAACAACAAATATAAAGTGATGTGGTTTAGATAAAATCAACCAAGAAGCAACAACACAATCTAATATAAATAATATAATAAAAAAGTTGTTTAATATAAAATTGTAAATTTTATTTATAATATATTTTGTCGGGTTTAATCTCAGGTCCATTGTAATCTCGCATAAAATCTAACACGAAATTACACTGTTCAGTCATTTCTGGTCCATTGCATTCGTGTTTTGAAAAATTAATTGCTGACAATGGAGATATATCATCAATTATAGATTTTAAACAAGATAAAATCATTCCTGTTCTTCCTCTACCACCAACACAATGAACAAATACTTTCCCTTGATTTTTTAAACAATTAACAACATAATTAATTTGATTATTAAATAATTGTAAATCGTTAGGAATTGAATAATCTTCGATATTACCTAATAGCAAATTAGCACAATGACTTTTTTCTAAAGATACAATTTCATCAAATAACGCCAATTCATACGATAAATTCCATATAATATCAAATGGACCATTAGAAATTAAATCTTCTTCTGATGGAAATGGTCCTATATATAATTTACCGCATTTAGTTTTAACTTTTTTCATATTTATTTATTTCATATTTTATATAATAATCCAAAATATTATTTGGAATAGATGACGGAACTCTAATATCTCCACTTGCAGTATAAATAACAAAATTCTTATACCAAGAATGCAACATATTACAAGTTTTAATATATTTATTCTTCAAGTTTTAATCTCCAATATTCTTTTTTAGTATAATTATAAACAACAGATATTTCTTTATTATTGTTCATAATGTTATAACTAAAACATGGCAGATATGAATCGCCGAAATCATAAACTTTAAACAAATCTTTGATAATATTGTGATTAAAATTACAATTCACAACCAGATTTTCATCTCTTAAAGATCCATCTGGCATTGAAGCAAAAATTTTATATTTCATAATCAAAAATCAAAAGTTTGTTTCATTTTTTTAATTTTTTTACCTTTAGGTTTGCGAGGCTTATCATCTTCAAGATAATCGTCCTCCCAATCTTTAACATCATAATGTTTGCTATCAAATTTTTGCTTGTCGTTCATAATTCTCCTCATAGGTTAAAAACCATTGTTTCTCAACTTCTGTCATTCCATCAAAGAAATTTATTTTTTTATTTTTTTTGTTTTTCTTCTTTTTTTTCATTTGAAATTATTTGCATAAGAAACTATTAAGATAGTTATTAAGGATGATAAAGTAATGTATGCTGCACTTAGCATAGCAAAAACGAAATGATAAATTGGTTTGGTGGAATAATCTTTATAAACAAAACTTATTCCATAAAAAAAACAAAATAAAATCGTATAATATACTAAGGTGTATTCTAAATAAAAATCAGCAAACGACATATAGTTCTTTTTTGGCGCGAGTAATTGCTACATAAGCCAGGTTTTTTTCTTCCCCACCTTTACTTGGCTTATATGTTTTATTAAGCATCCAAACCCTATCTCTCTCTAATCCTTTTGCCTTATGAGTTGTGCTTAGGATGATATAGGATTTGTCATCTTTTTCAGAAAAGATAGTTTGAATGTTTTGTTTCACTTCATTCAATGTAAGAGCGTTCTCGCAAAACGCAAGTAGGCACTCATATTTATCAAGAACCTGAGTACAATCACGATTTTTAGAAGTTAATCTCTCAACTTGAAGATTTTTCCAATTCTCAAGCCATTCAAGAAAACCCTCTACCGTTTCTGCTTTGCTGTTTTTAATCATAAAGATTAAATTATTGCCAATATCTTTTCCAAGAATATTAGCTCGCCGCCCTTCTTTCAAAAAAGAAAAACACAAACCTACTAACGGTGCATTTGTTCTGCTTAGAATAAAATCGCCATAAGCAGCGTTTTGGTGCATTTCTTGATAAGAACAATTAACTACTTTACCTTCTGGAGATTGTTCCCAAGCCTTAAGTTCTGGAACAAGCTGATTTGCATATTCTACAATCTTTTTTGCACAACGATAAGAAATAGGTAGCGAAAGTTCTTTTGCTGATAGAATGGTCTTTAGGTTATCCATAGAATGGATATCAGCGCCACGCCAACCGTAGATCGCTTGATTTCGATCTCCCACAACACAAACTCGAGAAGTTTCGTGAAGCATATCGAGAAGAATTACTTGCTGGAGTTTATTTAAATCTTGAGCCTCATCAACCAAAATATGATCGTATTTTGGAACATTGAGACTGAATTTTGCTACAAACCAAATCATATCATCAAAGTCAATGACTTTATTTTGAAGCATAGAAAGTTCCATTGCTTTTTGGATATTAGCAATAAACTCAAGCCGTTCTTTTTCGCCGCCGCATTCAATACCGTGCTTATCCAAAACCTCTTCAATTTCAGAAGAAGTTTCTGCAAGATAGTTCTTACAAAGACCAATTGCCTTTAGTAGATTTTCTCGCAATTCATAAGTTTCACGAGCGTCTCCAACAAGAGAAACTACAATATTATAGTTCTTGTATTTATCTACTTTAACCGTTCCAAAAGCATTAGAAATGATTTTGAAACAAAAACTATGAAAAGTTTTTGCATCTACATAATCTGGAACCTGAGAGCGGATCTCTTTTGCAATATCCGAATTAAAGGCCAGAAAAATAATAGATTTATTACGAGGAATATGATATAGAGCCTCTACAATTGAAGTAGTTTTAGAACTTCCTGCGCCGGCCGAAATGATGGTGTTCCCTACCCCATCAGAACAATCTTTGAAGATTGCCTGCTGAAATTTAGACCAATCAAGCTGCTTCCGAACGGGGGCAACCTTAGCCTCCGCGCCCGGCTTTTTATAAGAAAACTTGCTTTTGTTGTTTTTAGATTTGTTCCAAGTCATAGCAAGAACATAAGCACTCCCTGTACGGGCGCAACCAAATTAAGTTAATTTCTGACTAATCTTTGAGATTAAAGATTTCTGTATGAAATGTTTTGGCTATCACAATCATAACAAAAAATTTTTATTTCTTCCTCTGGTTCATAATGAATATGCGTGCTATGACAATCCAAACATATGAAAATATTTATTGCAATGTAAGCAATTCATCTTTTGTTTCTATTGTATGAAAATACCTATTTGTATAACCGATACCGCTATCCCTATAAGAATAGTTTTCTGGACTAATTTTTTTTAATGAAATATGCTTAGGTATATAAACTGGTCTTAACTGATTTTGGTTGTATATACCTTTTAATTTAGGTACAAATTTATTAATAATATTTTTTCCGTATGACCTCTCTCCTAACAACTCAAACTTATTTGTATTAATATTTTTGACTAATCTTACTATTTTTCTGGCAACCATCTTTTCACCATATTTCGTTTTTGTTCCATTAGTCAAATATAATATAGCGCAACAAGGATCTATAATAGATCCAATTAATCTGTGTCGATAACTTCCGGTCCAAGATTGACAAGAAGAAATGCCTCTCATTGACATAGTGGCTATATCCCAATAATTAGTCGAAAACACTAATGTGAATCTATTAGTTCTTATTAATAAGGAATTTAACATTTTGAGAAAATTTTGTTTAGGATTAGAATACTCATACCAATAATGGTCCCCATTAAATCTTTTAATTTTAATATTGTCAAATTTTCTTTTGACAAAAGATATTACACTTTTTAATAAAGTATTTAATGTTTTATGATACTTCATTTCAAAAAATACTTCTGATTGTAATCTACCGTTTTTAAATTTAATATTTTTAAATACATTTTTTACATATTTAGTGTTTTCTCCACATTTCTTTAATGCTTTGTGAGATAATATTCTTTTTCTTCTTGAAGAAAATTCTTTATCAGATAAACCTATGGATACTTTTTTTCTAAAATCATTTAAACCAAAATTTTTAAAAGCTTTTTCTGGCAAAGTTTTTGGTAAAGATGATTTAAGCCAACTGGGTAATTTTTTATAGTTATTAAAATTTTTCATTATTCAGTTACATCATTTAAAGGTTTTGTTGTAGGTGTCATACATTTAGATAATTCTTGCGATAACCAAGGTTGCCTGCATCCCGTAATTATTTTTATTAAAGGCTCTTTGTAAAGATAAAGGCTGGGAGGAGAAACAATAGTTAAATTGTCTTGTAAGGCGGCTCGATAAAAACAAACTTTATCTGCCGGAACTCCTTTGTCAACGCAGTTTCCGCTTTATCACACTTTACAAATACGCCGTTTAAACATCAAAGTTCCTGCAACACGCTATCCAATAATGTTTTTGGATATACATCGTTTTTCTTATTTAGATTAATATAATCAATTAAATCAATGGCTTTACTTTCAGCCATTAAATAAAAAACCTGTTTATTGTTAAAATCTTTTGCTTTTGAATTAACCAGTGAAGCAAATATTTTTCTTTTATTTTTAAAATTATTTTCTTCTTGAGATAACAAAGAAACTTGACGCAAATACTCTTCATAAATCTCATTATATTTATTTGAATATTTTGTATTCAAAGTATGAAATTTATCTTTCATATTTTTTATCTTTTCCGCAATATGTTCTGGCACAATTATTAAAATATCATCGTCTTTTTCTTCTAAAATTAAAGAAAGGCAAGCCCGATCAGAATGACCCACTTCAAATGATACTCTATTGGCTAATACATAGTTTAGGCTTTTTACTTTTATTCTATTAAAGTTATTGTCAACAATAACAACTCCTTCAAACTCAGAAGGATTTTGTCCATTAACAAATGACACAATATCATCTATATTAGAGATAGAATATTCTTTGGGTTTTGGAACATCTTTACACTCTGGAACATTAGATACATTTAATTCTTCCAAAGTAAGATTATCTCTCACTCCCAATAAAGATATTCTGCAATCTTTATAAGAAACAACTATTCTGTTATATGGGGATGTTAATTCAAAACAATATGTTCTATTTTTAGAAAGTGAAGATACAAATGTTTTAAAATCAACCCCAAGAGTTTCGTTTAATGCCTTTTCAAATAGTGTTCTAAATGTAAAACACGGATAAGATAAAGGTATATTTGCTTCTGGAACGCTTCTTGTTGCTATATGCCATTGATTTGCAATATCATCAAAATAACAAATGCAGAGCGATCCATCCAATTTTTCAACAACCTTAGCAGTATTCCAATTTATTTTTGATGCAGCCGGATCTCCATAATTAAAAAATCTAAAAAATGGTGCTGCTAAAATTTTGGTTTCACCCAAAATAAGTTTATCGGTATCAACAACCATATCATCCGAAAGGTTATTGTTTTTCATTAAAGAACAACCGTTTGATGTTCTTAAAACTAAACCTCTGCATTGATTAGCAAGAGGATTTTCGCTCTTAGCCAATATCTGAGAATAATTTAAAGAAAATTTATAAGAATGTAGATTAATAGAAACTTCAATTCCGTGTTCTTCACGCAATTGACCAATAGTATGGTTTTTAATATATTCTTGAATAGATAGCATTATAAAAATTTCATATCAAAAGTTAGCATCTACATTTCCAAATCTAAAAAGAGGAAGATTAAGTTTATTCCATAATCTACATACGCTTAACCTATCATCAATTACGGCTACAACATAGTATTTATTGTGAATATGCTCCATAAAAATTTCTTCTTTAATTGCATCATCAGGACGCATATCTTTTGTTTTTCTCATAAATAATTGATATTTAATTCCTGGCAAATGATGATCTATAAATGCCCTTGTAGATGCTTCAAACTTATCTTCTCTTCCACTACAAAAGATAACTTCGGTGTTATTATGATAAAATAAAGACACTAAGTTTGCAACCGGGACATTAAGTTTATCGGTTTTCAAACAATCGGATGCATCATAGATATTATGCCTATCAGAAATATCCGCTAATGTTCCATCAAGATCTACCATAACTGCTCGTGGAAGTTTTGTATCTTGAACTATTGGGACAATTCTTTTTGAAAAAATCATTTCTTTTGGTTTAGCGAATAAAAACGATCTGGATGACAAAGAACCATTTAATTCTTTATACCATTTTTTAATGACTGTTGCGCCTACCTTAGCTGAACCTTCTCGTTTTGCATCTCTGGAAATTGCTTCTTCCAGTTCTACCCAAAAATGTTTTTCATATACTTTAGCATCAATATTTAAACTTGATACAGTTTTACAAACTTCTTTAAAATGAGTTTTATTAATGTTAAGATTATCAATTAATACATTATAACCTTTTAACAAAAAATCTCGAAGCAGATAGTTTCGAGTTTCACGAATGATTTTTTCATTTTCTTGAGAATAAACTGAAAAATCAAATGCGGCACGAAGGCTATCATTATTAATTCTTTTCCATTTGCCAGGCTCTTTTGTCATTAATTTTTGACAATAAGTGCTTTTACCTGACCCCGGAATACCAACTAATACTTCGACTTTTAAATACAATTTACGCTTTTCCCTTGTGATTTGTCGGACTAAAAGACACGACAGTTTTAAACTTTACATTAGGAGTTGTAGATAAATGATTACCGAGAGTGCAAGACTTACCCTTATGAATACCAATATTATTTTTCCAAAACTCAAGATAGGTGTTTTTATCTTCTTGACTTTCAAATTTTAAAATAGTGGTTTGCGACATTTTACCGTCAGCACTTTGCACACCGGCATATTTGACAGTATTTTCTTCGCTGCAATCTGGACAGGTTGTAGCAAGACCGCCAATTTTGCGCTTTTCTGGAGATAAAAGATCAAACTCATCTCCACATTCTTTACAGACTTTAATCATTTAATGCCATCAATGAAGTTTAACAGAACAGATACAAGTACCGTTTGCAGCTACTCGAAACTCACACCACTTTTCAACATTAAAACTACCGGCACAATTTGGCTGATATAAATCACGACAAGGTGAGCTTGGAGTATTACGAAGCTCATTTACGCTTAAGCAATAAGCCATACAATCTGCTGCCGTGCAAACCGATGCAGCAAATCCTGGCTGACACGCTAAATTAAATTCTCTGCACATAAAATCCGTACTTTCTGGAAACTTACAAACAGGAGATTGATTTGCGTCTTCAACCATAGAAGCATCAACAGGAAGTAAAGTATCTCTTGCATTAAAGTTATATCGATGCGGCAAACCAGCATCATCTACTTGCGGAAGAAATAAACGAGTGTCATCTAAACTTTTGTACTCGTCAGAAGAACCAACGCTTGATAAACCGCAACCAGTTAAAATTAATGCTAACATAAATCGTTTCATCTTTATACCTCTATAATATTTTAAAAGCTCTTGATATGAACCAAAATAAACCGGTGAATGTCGCCAATAATTATGTTTCTCATTTAGATTTTAATCTTAGAGCTAAGATACCAACAATAATTGCAACAACTGCCGCCCAAGAAAAATCAACTCCAGCAAAAGTCATTGCGTGGTGGTTTAATGATGTGATAAATAGTGGCAAAACAAAATAAGCACCTAATATTGCACAAATCATAACAAATAGTTTAATCATTTTCCGTTCCTAATTATAGAAATTCGTCTTACTACTCTACACTAATATAACCACTGGTAAAGCACTGTCAAGAGGCTGTTATAGCAAAGATAAATATTTTTCAATATCATTTAAATAATAAGTATAATTATAATGAGAGTAAGTTTTACAGATATGTATTGATACTTCTATAGTTATTTTATATATTTTTTTATGTAAAAGATGTAGTGCTGTTAAATTTTTTGCTACATTTAATTTTCTTTTTGAATAACATTTTATTACTGCATCCGCTATTGTTGGGGCAATAACTATGGCTTTAAAATCAGTGTCAATAATTTTGTAAATATAATATTCTGTTTTATCTATTTCTTTATATTTACTAATAAATTCTAAATCTTCAATCATTTTAAAAAATGAGTAGTGGTCAAAATATCTCTAATGATATATTGAATAGAAACGCATCCGGCAAACATTAATCCAAAAAATAAAACTAAAACAACAAATAAAACAATACCAATAAAAACTTCTGATTGGTCTTTACTTTTTCTCATCGTGTTCTTTCCATCTCATATTCTTCTAAATAATCAAGCATTTCGTTTTTGCTTCCGCCACGATTAATTTTCTTATTAAATTTTGCGCTTTTATTGCGCAAAATCATAGGAAGAACATATGGGTTTCTAATATCTTTGGACATAATACTATATCTTATAATTATAATAATATTTGTAATTTTTTAAATTTTACTATTGCTTTTAAATATAAATCCCTATATTGATTAAGCTCTTTTGTTTCAAAATTAGAGTAGTTTAGCGACAGATTAGGATCTAAAATTTTATTAAAATAAAAATGAATCCCAGAATTATATCTTGAAATTAAAAAATTATAACTGAATGTTCCTTTAGTAATAATAAATATCGCATCATCTACACGTATTTTATATTGATTCATTTACCGTGGCACTTTTTATATTTTTTAATTTTACCAGTATTAATATCAATCGTTCCACAAAAACAAGGATCGTTTGGTCCTATTTTTATTTTTGTCTTAATGGCGCGATCTGGTAAAAGAACGCTATTTAAATGGTCTAATTCGTGCTGGATACAAATTGCCGTTAAACCAGTAGCAATAAAAGAATGAGGATAAACTGCATTATCAGCTATTTTAATTTCTTGATAACGCATAGTATTTTCTACTCGTCCCGGAAATGATAAACATCCCTCGTCTTTAAATATTGATAAATCATAACCAACTTCAATTCTTGCATTTACTAAATTAACTTTAATATCATCTATCCTTACAATTGCGAGTTTTTTAGCGATACCAATTTGCGGTAATGCTAAACCAATACCAGGACTTCCTAATTTGGCAGATATATCTAATTCTCTCTCTAAAAGTTCAACCAGTTCTCCAATTTCTTCTGGTTTAACATCTTCGCATTTAACTCTTAGAGCTTCTTCATTATTTTTAATAATCATAATAGTGTAATTTAATTTTGAGCAGGGTACCAGAATCGAACTGGTCTATTTACAGCCACTATGCCAACCCTGCTTATTCACATCATAATATAACACCAAAATCAGTTTGTCAAACACTTATCAATTTTCTCTGGTAATCCATCTTTTTATATTTTTTAATTGTTCTTCGCTTAATAAAGAGGAATTTAATAATTGCTCTTTGATTTCTGGATGATTTTTAAGCCACCAAAAATCCTTGGCACTATCAGCAATTGTAGTTAAGAAAACTACATTATTCTTGTATTTATTAAAAAATGCTTTACCAAGTGCTTTCTTGTAAGGAGTATAATTATCTAATAATAGCAAACCGCCTTTAACAAAATCTTTATTTTCTAATAATTTATCCGGAAATTCTAAATTATTTGATTGTTCAATATAAGCTTGAACTACTTTATGATGTGGAAAATCTAAAACATCTTGTAATGTAATATCAAATTCATCGGCGGCATCAAGTATTTTCTCTTTTAATGTTTCCGCTAATAATTTTTTAAATTCGCTTACTACTCTTTCGGAATGATTTTTAAAGATAGATAAATCTTTATTAAGATATTTTTTAATCAAATCATTTACATTAGAATATAAATTCAAATCATTGTTTTCCTTTGCAAGATTGATAATATTATCCGCCTCATCGCCTGCAAGTCCCTCTATACTATCCCATAATCTTTGTTGATCTTCATATGATGGTTCGTAATGCGGATCATAACCTTCAAATATTCTATTATATTCATCCAAACCCATTTCACTTTTTAATTCCATCTCCCAATCAGGAAATCGTTTATTAAATTCTTCTCGACCCATATCTTTTCGCATTTGGGCAATTTCTTCATAAGAAGGATAAGGATCTTCTTCTAACTCTATTTCTTTTGGTAAGTTAGTTAATGTTTGATAGGCTTCATTAACTTCTAATAAATCTTTATTTGCAGTAGGCGATGGGTTTCTGTCAGGATGTAGTTCAAACGCTTTTTGTTTATAAGTTTTTTTTAAATCTTCTGCAGAAAAGTTTTCAGGCAAATTCAATAACCTTAAAGCCGTATCTTTGTCCATACCTAATGCTATAAGAAAATAATATGAAGCTGCCTTTAAAATACTCATAAAAATATGCTACATTAGGCATAAGTATTTGTTAAGTTTCAGCATAAAAACATTTAATTCGTCTTTAGGCAAAGAAGATAAAAATGATATTACTTTATCGGGAGCATAGTCTAATTTGTAGATGTTTTTAATACAATCTGAAACAATTTTATAATAATAATTTTTATTATAACGACAGGGAAAATAATTATAATTATAATAATAATAACTGAATATTTGATAAAATAAGGTTTTTTCTATTTTTCTTACTTGTCGTCTTAATTCTTTAGTATCTCTTCTATTAGCCCCATTAGCATAAAGTTCAGATAAATGTTTTCTTAATGCACCTAACTCCGATAAACGCTTATAATATAAACTATAAGATATTTCAGATAATAAAAATAATTGAAAATATTCAAAATCGCTTAATTTCTCTTTTTTAAAGAATTTGGTTTTTAAACGATCAATATAATTCATAGCAAACAAAGATGCTTTAATATTTTTTTATAATATTTATTATACTCTTTTAATTCCAAACTTAAATTATTAGTATAAGAATTAGCGATTATATCAAAAGGATCTCTGATTATTCTTAATACCTCACCAGATAATATTTCGCTAAAATGTAATGGTCCTGGGGCATTCTCTCGTAATATGAAATTACCTTGAGTATTAACTATAAAACTCATATTATCGATTTTAATTATCATATCAGTGCTTTATATTTTTTAAAATATTCCCAAACTTCACGATTAAAATCTAACTCTTTATTAAACTTATCTAAAACAGTAATATTACCTCCCCACCAAGATAATCTACCTTCTTCTATATCTCTAACCCAAAACCATTTATTTTTTCTTTAAATATCTTTTCGTATATACATTTTTTATTTTTATATTTAAAATTTATTATCATAATATACTTGTAGTTTTATAAATTTGTTGGCTGCCTTTTTATATAAAGAACAATATTTTTTATATTCAATTACATATTTATCTAAAAAAGTGGAGGTATTAAAATCTTCTTCCTCTGATAAGTATACGCTTGGTGGATCTAAGCAGTCTTCCAAAGAAAAACCATATACATATTTATGTTGCATTTGAAATGAAGCTCTACATAAGAATATCTTGTTTCTTAATGAAAATAAAAGAAATTCTTCTTCTTCAACTGTAAATGATGTTATTTTATCCATTATAATAGTGCTTTCAATTTATTATATTTTTCAATTGCTTTGAGATATAAATGTCTATACTTAGATAATTCTTCTTGAATATTAAAATATAAGAAATTATGGTTATTAATAATTTGTTCAAAACAATAATCTATAGGACAACCTTTTCTTCGTATAGTTAATCCGTCAAAAATTTCGAACCCTGATCCTTTTACTTGGTATCTATACTGACCTATAAAAAATACACAATTATCTACTTCAATAGTTATCATATTAAATTTCTATATTTTGGTAAATCTTTTCCATAATTAATATTTTTTTTTCTAATAAATTTATCGCATTATCTAATATAATTTTACCCCAAGTATCATAGAATGCATATTTTTTAAATGTTTTATCATCTAAAACATATAAACATTTTATATATAATTTTTTAATGAGCTCTTTATTTTCAAAATCATATATAATTGCTTTTTGATACTTATCTAATTTTAATCTTTGCACATCTCCAGCAAATGTAATTGTATCTTTATTTTCGAGAGATGAATATTTCTCGTTAAAATTTTTAATAAATCTAAAAACTTTCTTATATTTGTATTCCATTTACTCTAACGCAATTAATTTTTCGTATTTTTCTACAACATAATCATAATCTTTTCGAAAGGCATTATACTCTTTCCAAAAGAGATATGATATATTTTCAAAAGGTAATTTTCCATCTATTAATTGATTTTTATATTGTTTAATTTCCCAAATCCAAAACCAAATTTCTCCCATTTGTGGTTCATTACTAATAGCATTTCTACAGATCAGAGAATCAGAAGTTTTCCAACCTGAACAAATAGTGAAGGTATGTCCGTTATAATCGATTTTCATAATAATACTTTCAATTTATTATATTTCTCAATTGCTTTAAGATATAAGAATTTGTATTTATTATACTCTTTACCACCGCTTTGTTTTAACCATTCTGGAGTATCAGGATTGTATAAAAAATTATCAGTAATTTCTTTAAATGTAAATGTAAAAGAAGAAGTCTTTGATTTGCGCGTAATATAAAGATAATGTTCTTCTCTAATAATTAATTCAGTAATGGTAAAAATATATCCATCAATAAAAATTTCATTTACTTGTGTCATAATAGTGTTTTATATTTATTAAACTCATTCTAATGCTTGCAGTTTCTTATATTTTTCTATTGCTTGCATCCATATATCCCAATTATTATTTGGTTCGTTGCTCATTTTGTATTTAATATATGATTCATAATGGGCTTGATATTTTGAATTGTAAATTGTAGATATTAAGATTTCATTAGAATAATTAAATAATTTTCATATGGTTTTAAAAAAGTCCAGCACCGATAAACAATTAAATCTATCGGTGCTGGTGTTAAATCATTGTTTTCTCATTTGTCGTGCGCGTCGTTTTTTTGAACCTAATTTTCTACGACCTTTTCTTGGTCTATTTTTTCTTTCGTGAGCCATTTAAATCACCACCTTTCTGTTGTTGATATATATTATGCATATGAATGATTATAGTGAAATTTTTTTAAAAGAAGATGGAATTAGTTTTTATCTGCTCGGTGTTATTATGAGTGATGGCTGCGTCTCTAAAACAAGTAATAACATTCAAATAAAATCAAAAGATATAAAATGGATTTCAGAAATTGGAAAAGCTATAAAAAATAAAAGTAATATTTTTTTATATAAAAATTGTGGAGTATTATCTTTTAATTCATATAGAATAAAAGAATGGTTAATGTCTTATGGATGTGTTCCAGCAAAATCGTTATGTCTAAAAATAAACAAAGAGATACCACAAAAATATTTGCCATTTTTTCTAAATGGAATAATTGATGGTGATGGTTGGATAACAAAACAATATGTTAAACATAATGGTAAATTTTCTGGCAAGTTGTTTTTCATAAACTGCTAATGCGTAATTATAAAATTCTAACATACAAGCCCAACGAAGGTTCACCGCCGTCGGGCGCGTGGCCGCGATGGTTATTTATTAAATCTTTTGTTGATTTTATTCTTGATATGTAATGTTCGACTTGTGAAATTAAATGTTTTTATCTTCTATACTTCTCATAAAAGAATACCTAATTTATTTAATTTTTCTAAGGCGGCTTTGTAATATGCTATATGTTTTTCAAGATGAGAATGTGCTACAACTGTTCGGTTTAAATAATATGGTTCGTTAATAAGCGACGACCTTTCATACAATATTGATTGTATATTTAAAATGTGTCGTTTATAAAAATAAAATGAATTATTATTAATCGTCATCCCAAATATTGTTCAACTATATATTGAACCATATTGTTATCTTCAAAATAAAACTGAATAGCATCATTATCACAAAATTTAAGATTTGTTATTTGGATAATTTTCATACTCATTTAAGAACTTGTAATTTCTTTATTTTATTTAACGCTTTTAGATAAGAAGTATAATTGGATTTAAGTTCTTTATCATAAACTGAATATATTCCATAATCTATTTGATCTGGGGTTATTGATATTTTATTATTTAATACTTCTGTTTCAGTTAAATATCCTAAATTAGTTGGGGCATCTGCTCTAATTATAAGAAATTCATTATCGGCTAATGACCATAAAAACTGAAATCTTATATTATCTATTTCTATAATTTCCCACATTTATTGCAGCTCCTTTAATTTATTATATTTATCAATTGCCTTCAAATATAAATCCCAATGTTCTTGTTCTTCAAAATATGCTTCGCCAGCCAATAAGGAATTATAATCAATTGCAACCAAATCATTTATTCTAAAATGACAACCGCTTCCACTTCTGGTAATTAAATCACAATCTTCAACAGATAAATAAATCAATTTTGAATTAACAATAATAAAAGTTTGATTTTCTATTTCAATCTCAACAATCATCTTAACACTTTTAATTTATTGTAAATTTGAACTGCTCTAAAATATAAATCAAAATATTTATTAAATTCATCAAATACTTTAGAATGTTTGTCTGAATATGTTTTCCAGCGATTTAAAGATTGTTCGCAAAAATTATCATCATTAATTACAAAATAAGTATTACCATTACCTTTTTTTTTATAATATCAATAACATTATCTTCAATCATAACACCAGTGGTTATAACAAACACTTCATCATCTATTGGTATCTCTATCATAGTAGATTTATATAACTCTCTAATTTGGATTTAAGTTCTCGTGAAGATTTCAATAAGTTTTCGGTTTGTTCCCCATTGAAGCAGTATAATTCTTTATTTTCATTCCAAATAATCGAACTATCAATCTTATCATTAACTAAATATATAATATAATCAATCAATTCGTATTCTATTGTAATAGATCTTTCTTGCTCTAATAAATTATCGAATATAGTTATATAAAGATTTCCTGATTTTGTATTAAAGTTTTTGTGATTGTTGCATATATATGTATAGCATCCTTCATACATTACATCATAATATTTTAATTCGTTGCCGCATAGATAATATTTTAATTCGTTGCCGCATAGATTACATATATACTTCATAATAAATTGAGGTATTTATTAATTTCAGGAAGATACTTTGTAAATTTTTCTCCCAATTTAAAATATGAAGAGATTTGATCTTTTATTGGACAATCAAAACTAATCATAAATTTAATATAAGTGTCTTTATTAGCCAAAATTTCTTGTGCCATCAAACCATCTTCGTCAGAATAATCTATTTTATTTAGAACCATCTTTACAAAATCTATATGAATATCAACTATTTTGCTATATAAATGGTTGTCAGTAATGTATATACTGCTACCACCTTCAATTATATCAATTATAAAAGAAGTGTTATCTATTTTAAACTCCAAAGTAATCCAATTTTCAATCATAATTTCTATCAAAAAAATTGTATATTGATATGTCGTTTCAGAAAATTCAAAAATTAGCCAATCGTTTTCAACTTAAATTAGCGCAACAAGTTTCTGCTCAACCAGGAGATGTTGCAGATGCTTTTCCAGAATATTTTGTTCCACCTAAAAATCAAGCATTAGTTGATGAAATTGCAAAAGTATTAACAGCTGTTCCAGAAGATACCGGAGTTATCGTTAGTTTAATTGTTAAAGCCGGTGGTATTCCTTGGGCCAAAGTTGAATTAGTTAAAGGCGGAAAACCAGTAGAAGCTCCACCTGTATTAAAAAACTTGGTATTACAAAAAGTTTTACTTAAATTAAACGCGGGCAAAGCATTTAAAGATAAATTAAAAGATAAAAATTTAAAAGTAGATACTGACTTAGTTGTATCTAAAATTAACTTTTAAAAGATAATTTAGACTTCATATTATAATTTAATCCAGCATCACAATACGATAAGCATTTAAAATTATTAAAATTAATATAAGAAGGAAATTTATTTCCATTCTCAATTGCCACTAAATCTTTAATTTGTTTAGAGCCATAGATATAAGAATTATCAATATTGCTTCTAATAGCACTAATTACTGGTAGTTTATTTGTAAATTGTTTTAAAGCTTTTTCAAACAGATCCTCAATAATCGTCCCGCGGCCTATCTCTATTCCATTAGAGACAAGCATTTCTTCATAATCAACTATCAGATCTTCAAATTCTCGATTACCATAACTTGCTTCTAAAAATAAAGACGGCTTATTGTTATGATTAATTAATCTAACCACACTTCTGGCTAACATTTTTTTACCATATTTAACATTTTTATTATTTGTTAAATAAATAATGCCACAATATGGATCTGCTACCGATCCAATTAAATGCCTTGAAAATTTATGCCCCCAACCTTTGACAAGATTTAATTCCGCGCATACTCATCGTAAGTATATCTTTAGCATTGGTGGAAAAAACAACTTTCCAATTCGGATCAATTAAGGCATTATAATCAGAAAGAGCAGTATCTAAATCAATGTTTCCAAAGATATCAGTATGAAGTTCCAGCAATTCATCGGGAACCCATAAAAGACCTTCATTATTTTTGATATCAGAAACTTTAATAGACTGATCTTTTAGTCCAAATTTATCAAAATGTTTCTCGGTATATTTATGTTTTTTAAGAAATTGTTTAGCCGTATTGGTATAAACATTCTTTGAGAAACTTTTGTTTTTCTTAAAACGATTAAATATATTTTATAGATTTTCCATCATTTATACTCACAAAGAAAACCATTATCCATAACTTTTATTTTAGCTCCGTACGTGCAAGATACCGGACCATCTTTAGATAAACTTTTATCATAAAAAGTATCTGAACAATGATTGGTCAGTAATGCCACCATAATAACAACAAATACCATTGTCATAAGGAAAATTTCTATCGAATGATCTGAAACAAAATTAAGTATAGTTTTTAACATAAATACATCATATCATTTATTTAGCATTTTTATATGCCGATAATTAAAGAAGCCGAAAATTATTATAAATTATGTATTGCTACCCCATATCGCGTTATTTATAAACAAAAAGGTCCAGGCGGCAAAATAACTACCCGCGTTTTTCCAAACTTAGAAAAAGCAGAAGAATTTGCCGCCAGCGATGAAATTAAAGAATTAATGCTTATTCAACCAGCAAAAGACCCAATACCTAAAAAAGAAGATTTACGACACCCTTGGATTAAAAATATTCAATATAGAGATTTGTGCCCTAAATGTCAAAAGATACACAAATTAAGAAGCGATGAGTTTTGCACACAATGTTCTGGTCAAGTTCAACAATACGAAGAATATGTCCAGAGATTTGATATACCAAGCCCAGGATATCGAAAACCCGGAAAACTTGGTATAGAATAATCAATCTTCAATGTAAGAGTAAGAGTTATAATCCTCAATAAACTTACGAATATCGCTACCACGCTTCATATCGATAATACCAATCTCGTTATCCGAAACGGTATAATACACGCGACTAACGCCCTTATAGAGAAGAATTTTCAAACAACTTGCACAAGGGCGGCTAATTCCGAAACTACCATCCTTCAATCTAACTCGTGCAACATAAACAACACTACCAACATCAAGCTTACTGCTGAGCCGATATTCTGCGTGAGCTTCCCTCATTTTCATTTGAGAAGGACCATTCCAGGCAGAAACGAGTTTGCCATCCTTACGAACTGCGCAAGCTCCAAGCAGGAAACTACGCTGATCATCCTTCTTAACGGCAGTACGGGCCGCAAGTTCCAAATAATTAAAAATCTTCTTACGCTGCATAGAAGGTAATATAAGCCCTCACGGAGCCACCGTCAATCAAAAAAGATTATCGTTTTCTATTACTTTAGAAAAAGCATCTTGTTAATCTTCGTCATTATCTTATTCAAAAGCGTTCTATTAATTATCTTAGATAACTCTAGCTCAATATCTAATTTCAAATTAGGTTTCTTAACTTCTCTGCTATCTTTTACAACAATTTCGTTTATTTTGGCTGTTAGAAATTTATGTTCGGTTTGACTATTTATTCTAACAAATTCCAAATTAAAAACTGTATCTTCTAACTTGTGTCTTAGATTTATCTTAACCGGATTGCCACTTCTCTCAGATATACAAAAATCACATACATAACATTTATAATATATCTTATGTCTCATAGATGGTTTATATGTAGTAATTTTTGGCGACAAACTAATTACTAATTTATCGGTAGAACAAAATGGACATTGAAAGTGCAATTTATTTAAAATATCCATAAAAGGATCTATTTTATCTACATTGAATTTTGATTTAAGATATCTGGCTCTTAGTTTGCAATTTTTAGCGAACTCCTCATTAAAAATATACGAGGGATCTTCTGTTTTATTATTTATCTCAATAAATTCATTAAGCTTGGATTTTAAATCAAATCTCATTTTGCACCATATTTGTTAGTTTTAAATCTAAAGTTTTATAGATTTGTTCCGAAGAATTTTGTAATAAAGTTTCAAAATTTATATTCAACATATTTTGTATTCTTGGAATGTATCTTAAATATTTTTCGGAAGATGCTTTGCGTAATAAAAACTGCAACTCTCCAAACTTTTCAAACTTTTTAATTTCATCTGAAAAGAAATCGCTATAATTTTTAGCATAAGTTAAAAACCAAACTTTACTGCCATAAATTTTAATATATTTTTTAGATATTAAACGCAAACAAGATAATATATATAATAATTTAAACTTATTAATATTTTGTATAGATGGATTATATTTACGATAATATTCAAAAAAATCAGTATGATGTCGATTTGAATTACATTTGGCACAAGCAACGGTTAAATTAAGAACACAATCAGGACCATTATATTTTTGAGGAATAATATGATCTAATGTTATCTCAGAAAAATGTAATGATGTTTTACAAAAGATACAACAATTACCATCACGACCAACAACCAATTTTCTTTTCTTAATCTTATCCATTAGATTAACGCTTGGAGTTTTTTAAATTTGATCAAAACCTCACGATACAATTCAATATTATCTTTTAATTCTTTATCTAAATATTTATTGTAATATGGAAATAATCTACATTCCTCTATTTCATAATCATAAATAGGACCATTACTATATGCCGGATTATCTTTTCGATGAACAAGAATTGATGATTTATTAAAACTGCATAAAAATATATTACCTTTATACTCTATTTCATATATCATATTGAACTAATACTCTCTTGAATATAATATGAAGTATTGATGAACTTCTTTTCTTTCATTGAAAAAATTTCTTTTTGAGATAACATTAATAGTGGATTATTTACTGCCGCTATAATTTGGCAATGTTTAGTTTCTGCTATCTTCATATTATGACCTAATGCTTTAATTGTTTTTAGTCCTAATCCAGCATCAGGTTCATCAAATATGTATAAACAATTTTCTTCTGAACCAATAGCAGATAATAAACTTCCGGTCAAAAAACTATGGCTTTTGTTTTTAGAAATTTGTTGCAATTCAAAAAAATCATTGCCAGCATTAAAAGATAATGTCCTTAGATTTTCTCTTTCAAAATCAAAACATCTTAATGTGCTTTCTTGATAAATAATGTGAATACTATTTTCTGGAAAACTAATGCCATTAAATGTAGAATTTTGATCTTTCAAAAAGGAACGAATTAAAGATATCAATGTGCTACGACCAGAATTTTCATCAACTAAAAAATTAACACCAGGTCGAAACTCTATTGTTTCTTCGGCATTAAAATTTAAAAATGGTTGTTTGAATTTAAAGCCAGTAATCATAACAAATTTAAATACTTGTTAATTTCTGGAAGATATTGTTTAAAACCGGAAGTATATTCTTGATACCATAAAATTTGATTTATAATATGGTGATTTTGATTTAATTGATAATCTTGCATAAACAATACTAAATTCTTTGCTACATTAAGGTTTTTAGAGTAATAACATTTTATAACTGCATCTGCACGCGCTGCCAATAACGATACAGTTGATATTCCAATATATTCTTCTTTAAAATCATCATCTATTATTTTAATTAAATAATAATGAATATCATTTTCAGATTTAAAATATTTTATATATTGTATTGTTTTAAACATCGTCAGAAAAATCTGAGAAAATATAATGAAATATTTTATCTAATAGTTTGTCAAATAATTTAATTAAAGTTTTCGACATTGCATTGTAATTTTTATAAAATTATTCACTTCATCATTTTCAATATCATAAATATACCATCCGTTAAAACCTGTAGAGTTGCAAATTTCTTTTATTCGACGAAATGCCATCTCTCTAATATCATCAAAAGATGTATATTTATTTCCCATATAACTTACTATATATTTATCATTTCCGTAATGAGTTTGTGAATAACCGCCATTGAAATTTTTAGCGCGATATCCAGTGGCGCATCCGGTTAATAAACATAACATTAATAAATATTTCATTATGCCTCAAATATTATTTAATGCTTTAGATACAATTTTTTGAAAAGAACTTAAGAATTTTTCATCTGCATCTAAACTAACATAATCATCTCCCTGCATTCCTTGTTCAGTTTTTTCTTTAGCAATTGTTTAAAGTCTTTTAGAAAAAGATCATCTGTATAAATTAAACCATCTTTTCTAACATCCCAACTTTTTTTATTAAAGTATATTTTAATTTCGCCAAACGAATGTGCATCGTATGAATCTATTTCTATTCTTTTAATTTTTACCTCTTTAACACAATTCTCCATAAACCTTCACCATCTGTTCTACAAACACCTTCTAATTTAATCATAATTACCTCTTGTCTTTAAACATTTTATAAACCACAAAAGCCATTTCACCGGCCTTATACCCAATCTCATATGATGTTTGCGACATTAACTTCTTAAAGTCAGCACGACTATCTAATTGGCCTAACATATTATACCAGCCATCCATAAAACCTAACTTTAATTCATAAAACATTAAGAATTAAACCTTTTAATAGTTAAAATTTTAGATTTACTCTTATCCCTAAAAGCATTATTTAACTCCTTTTCTAAGGAATTAATAAAAGATTTCATACTTGATGGACCTTCTGATGGTGATATAGATATACCCCAAATAAACAATGGACCCAAACCTTTGAAATAAGAAATACCATTGTTCCAATAAATCTCTTCGATTTGATTCTTATTAAGAGAATAAAGAGGATGATTTTCTACTTCTAACCATAATTTTCTTGCAGTTTCTGGAGGAAAACTTCTATGATTATTAAAAACCAGTGATGCTCTAAAAGGGGAAATATGATCTAATAAATGTTTATTTTTAATAATAAAATTATATATCACTTCATAAGCCAATTCAAAACAATGTTCAGAAGGAGAGGATTCAATAATTATATCACAAAAACCAACGGAATTAGTGTTGAACCTAACTGATGTTCCATATACGCCTGACATATTACTATCCTGTTATAAATATAGGAGTTATTATGAGTATTGTTAAATTGTGTAATGAGTTTTATGAATTAGTTAGTGAAGCGGCTAAAAAGAAATTAAATCCAAAAGCTAAAGTCAGAAACAAAGGTAAAGTTGTTTTCCCAGCAGAAAGTAGCCGCGTAAAAGATAAAAAGGACCATTTCCCAATTAATGATGCTGATCAAGCTCGTAATGCTTTGGCTCGCGCTAATCAATATTCAAAAGTTCCAGATTGGTTTAAAGGCACTCTCAAAGAATTAGTGGAAGCGGTTGCAAGAAAAGTTCATAAAGAGTATCCTGGTATTAAAATGACTGAAAAATCTAAAAAGCCAGGAAAAGGTTAATATCTTCTAAATTTATAACAAACAATATTTTTAATTAAAGATATTATAATTTTGTGATAATTTAAGTTATCAATCTTTAATAAATAATAATCTCTAACTATTCTTTTAATTCTTTCTTTAGAAACCTTATCTGATATTTTATTAATACCTTTTATATCTGTATCAATATCATTAAATAATGATAATATTTTATGTTTATATTTTGTCTTCTATTAAATTTTGATTATTAAAAATATCCACAAGAGAATAGCAGCTTCCGAAGATCCGAAAGTTGCCAAATCCATTTTGTATTTTTTATTTTTAGTATAACTACTCAAAATTTATTTCCATATCAGTATCTTCTTGCGATACTGGAACTACCTTAGCATTTTTTAATCTTTCAAAATATCCGCACCAATTAGCACATAAATGTTCTTTGGAACCATCATCATTTAATAAATATAAAGAAAGTCATATTGCTTGTCATACCAATCTTTACTTGGAGCTTCTTTTATAATTCTTGCTGCTTCCGCTTCTTCTTCTGGACTATACCAATAACGATGATTGTTGTTTGCTTCATAGTATAAATAATGCTCTTTAATTCTTTGAAGATTTGCTTTGGCGGTTTTTAATGACCATTTAAAATTTAAGGTTTCTTCTTCTGTATGAGTTCCAAAACTATTACCTGTATCATAAACGCACTTAATAGTGTATAGCATTATAACCCCAATACTTTTTTAATTTCTAATTCTTTAGATCTTCTACCTTTTTCATAAGCATTATCAACAATAAAATCAAGAGCCGGCATTAATCCATATAATTTAAAAAATAATTCTGCAAGATTTAATTTAGGATCAAACCCAATATGATCGTTGATTTCTGGATCATATATATTAAATTCTAAATTTGTAGAATTAGATGATACTGTTAATTTATGAAAGTAAATCTTCTTATCTTCTTTGAATAAAGCCTTTGATAAAGTAAAAGTTATATTTGATAACTTGTTGTAAGATTTTAATTCAGATAAGGTGTTACTATAACAATAAACTAAATCATAAGGCTTGTCTGATTTAGAACCTTTTCCAACAATATCTATAATCATTTGCGATGATCTTTTGGCTCTCGTTCAATTTCAAAAATTTCTGGTTCTACTTCTTCATCTCTAAATAAATGTTGTGCATATTGCACCGCCTCTTCTTTATTTAGAGTTGCTAATCTGATGTGTTTATTAACTTTAACTTGAAATACTTTAATCATCTCATTCTCCTAATTGTTAATGCTGAAATTCTACTTGCTTCTTCATTTCTCATCAAATATCTCACATAGCATTTATATGTATTAATAATATGCTGGTCTAATCCTAGTAAAAAATTATTTCTGATAATTGAATGTAAATAAATACCGCCTGCTAAACAAGGTTCTTGATTATTTTTAACAACAAACCTTCTTATATGTTCGCTATCTGGATTGTATTCCAAAAGATATTGACTTATTTGTTTTCTAAGGATATAACTCATATGTATTTATTGCAATCCAACTCAGACAAAATGTATAGAATAATATATATAATTTTTTATACCATTTGAGCGGTAATAGTAAAATTGTTTTAAATGCTATAGCCCAAGCAAAAACTTCTTCTTTAAAAACAATCAATTTGCTTTGCTTATGAAAATAACGATAACCTGTTTTTGACAATAAGGTATCTGTTATTTTTAATTTATGATGACCATATTCGTGAAGAATAAAAACTAAATCTTGAGTGTATGAATTGTTTGGTTTTAATAAATTAAATCTGTGAATAACGATTAATTTATTACCAAAATAAGCCCCGATATATTCTGGTTTGATTACCGAAGAATGAAATACTATTTTTACATCATCAAGATAGTAATTTTATCATTTAATTATATTGATTATCAAAATTAAACATACGCCTAATATAATCTTCAATTGACCAGCCACAACTCTCAACAAATTGGGTCATATATTCACAATGATTATTAATATCTTTTTCCTCCTTGAGAGAAAACCCATCATTAATCATTTTGTTCAACTGAATTTCGACAATTTCAAAAGGAATGCGCTTCATAACTACAATCTAAGCATCGTATGGAAGCCTGTCAAACCTAAATCATTTACGAAGTATGTATCTGTCATTATAATCTTCTACAATATACTTCAATAAAATTCTATTAAGTTGTTTTCTTCTACAATATTCCGCCTGTAATTCTGCCATTACTTCAAACAATAAAGCTTCATTGCCATCTAAAAAACCTTCTTTATACGAAAATTCTTCATCTTCTATATTTTCTGGTCTTTTAACTTTTTGATATGATAATTTTTGTCCAAAAGATTTTAATAAAATATTATAGATATCAGTTAATAACTTTTGATTTTTTAAAATTAATTTATAAGAAATATTTTGACTAATCTCTAATTGTATTCTGTTTTTAATATCTGATAAAACAAATTCTATTGCTGAAAGTTTCCCATCAACAAAACCTTTTGCATATGCCTTATCACAATAATCTAAATAATCTAATTTTATCATAACTTATAAATTTTAAACATTTCATTGATGAAAGATAAACTTAGTATCTGCCTCTAAAAGATTTCCATGCTATAAGAAAACTCATAACTATCATATAATTTCCAGTATTTTAGTTAAGCATTGTATTTTTTGTTCTGTAGATTTTGTATCTATATGACTTCTTGAATTAATATCTAATATTATATTTAACTCGTGTAATTGATGTTCGATTAATGTTTTAATCGTTTTTTGCGTATCAACATCATAATCAAATAAATGCATTAAATTTTCGATAGATTTAATTGTTATTAATGCATTTTCTAATTGATATTTTTTCATAATTCCTCTGTAATACAATCTACTGATACAAGAAGATCCATACTATTTTCTGATAAATCTGAATGATTATTTTTATCTTCTGATGCTACACAATAAAAAATATCTGCACCATAACAAGTTTTATCATTATTTACTGTAATACAAGTTGTGTATTCTCTGGCTGTTCCGTGAAAATTTCTTTCTGTATTAAATATTTGCACCGTAGATGTTGTTGGTTTTACAAATTCTTTATGAGAATTCCAGTAATTATCTATTCTATCTTTAGAGGAAGAACGTTCTACTTCACAAAACTGATCTGTATTTAAGTTATGGTTTGTTCTAATTTGGAATGTAAATTATATAATTCAGGATCTTTTTCTGCTTTTTGTTTAATATATTTCAATTTGTCATAGTGTATGTTTCAAGCACTCTTTTGAAAAACAAGTCATTATATTTTTCAATACAATCATTCATTTTCATTTTACACACATTGACAAAATATGTTTCTGGTGATGGCATAGTTTCATAGATATATTTTGTATCTGGAGAAACTCTTGTATTAATGCACCATTTATCTAAATCTTCTAAATAAAGATTTTCTTGTTTTACCGCAATCTTTTGTATCTCCTCGTTAAATGATGCGCCACAACCTAAAATAAAAACGGATAAAAATAAAAACTTTTTCATAAAATGTCCTGTTTGAACGAACAAATATCATCAGGACAGCGGTAGATATTTTAATATTTTATCTATGGTTAAGTTTTTAATTTCAAAGTCTGGTAAATGTATTTGGATATATTCTTTATCTGAAAAAGCTTTTCTATATTCTATATAATAATTTTCAGTAAGGTATTCTTTGATTAAAATAATTTCATAATCATCATTAAGTAAATATGCATTTTCTTTAAATAATAAAACTTCTTTTGTTTTTAGATTTTTTTCATAAGTAATAAAATAATGATCTTTATTACAAGAATATGTATAATAAAAAAAATTATCTATTGTAGCGGAACTATCTTCTATTAAGATAAGTTGTTGCTTACATATTGGGCATATTTTTTCAGTTTGCATCTTTATCTAATTTTTTTAGTTTTAAACCATATTTGCTATGTGATGATGCAAAATTTAAACTTAATTTATCATTTAAGTGATAGCAGCAAAAAACATAACTATTGCTATGCCAATCACATTTAATAATATAATAATCTTCTCTTTTTAGAACATCGGCGACTTGAAATGTTCCGCTACTATCTTTAATAAATTCAATCTCAATCATAACAAATTATATGTCTCGCCAATTAGTTTAAATTTAATTCTTTTAAATGAAATCGGATCTATTCTTTCTTTTATCGGAGCTACAACGAATCCTTCACGGACATTCTTTCCTATCGTAGAATTGCCCTCAGCAAAGTGAAACATTTCTTTGCCCTTCCAGGGCCCACAATACAAGACCGGCACCCAGTCCAAATTTAAACTTTTAACGATCTTATATGCTTCATCAAAATCCAAGAAGCGCATTTTTTTAATATCATATATATCAAAAAATCTAACACTAACTTTGGCCTGTACATCGTATTTGAAGCCTTTTACATTACCATAACATTCTCCAAAGAATGCAAGAAATGGATATTCTTTTAACTTATTCTCTAAGTCCAACGCTTTTGCGGCAAACCACCAAGGATCTTCCGGCAAATCTTTTTTAAAGTATCTTCTGCTTTTTACCCATAATTTATTTCCATCATAAACATAAGAAGCATTACTGCCGTTCAACTTTTCGGTTAGTATAACTTCTTCATCTTCTTTTAATAGATATAAATTTGGTCTTAAACCCTCTAAGTCATAAAAAGGTAAAGTCCAGCCTTTTGGTGGAGATTCAAATTGACCTCTGGTATTAAAGAAATCTTCCTCTGTTTCAAACTTCTTTAAATTAAAAAGATCAATAATACTGTCGCCTTCTTTTAAGAAACAATTTTCTGGAAGTTTAACAAATATACCTTGAGAATAAATGCCCCGAATTTTTTTCGCTTTAATCCTTCTGTATTTTTCTGGAACCTGACCGACTGAAGGTTTAGGTATTACAACACCATCTTTTAAGATTTCTTGTGGGGCTAAAAAATAAAACTGCTCTGTATCTGGAACAATACTATCAATTGGAATATAGCCTACCAAATCACCAACATTAAACTCATTTGTTTTGAAAATTACTGGATAACCATTTACTTCTGTAATAGAAAGAAAATCGCTATTTGGTAATTTTTCTTTAGAAGTTATTTTAACAACTTGTGGCAACCATTCACTCATCGTGTTCTTAGCTCCTGATATGATAGTTTTTGTTGTAAATCTTCATTGCATTGTTTTAAATACAAAATACAATCTTTTAAATTATCGTGTTCTCCCTCGATATGAATATATTGTTTCATATAATCAGATATAATGTGATTTTGAGGATAAAAACTTCTTATTTCACTAAACGACAACGAACCTTTAGTTTCAACTAATCCGCTACATAATTTACAAATTTGTCGTATTTCAACTTGGTTCTTCATCATTTTTTATAAATTTCAATGTGTGATGGAACTTCTGCCTTTAATGTTTTATAAGATTTATCTGCCGGCTTAATTACACCCATTTCATTTAAAATAAATTCTAAAGCCCTATATTCATCTTTTTCGAGCAAGAATTTTTGTTTAGTTTTTTGCTCGCCGTTTTGCAGTCTAATATATAGGTAAGCGGCGCGTTCTGTCAAGCGTTCCAAATGTTTTCTTTCTTGGCTATTATATTCAGTCATCAGGGTTTGCTCATCTATTTCAAAACCCACTGTTGATAAATATGATTGCATTCTTTTTAAATCTCTATTCATTATCGATCTCCTCGCCAAAATGACCAAGCATCTTCTTGCAAATTAAATGTCCATCCTAATTCAAATAATCTTTTAATATCAAATGCAGTAATATCATCATCTGGATAATAAATTAATGCACAATTTATTTTAAAATATCCACCATATTTGTTTAGTATCTGCAAACCAAGAATTAAATTTTTGTTTTTCATAGTAAGAAATCCATATTTAAAATTTTTTCTGCTCTTGTTTTGTATAATAAAAATATTTCTTTGTTTAAAACAATTTCCTCAATAGAATTAGTATTTGGTATTTCAATGTATTCTTGATTATATTTTTGCGAATTATTAAATTGAAATTGAATATATAATAAATCTTTATTTATATGAGTATAGGAAGTTAACGTAGGTAATATTACTCTATTATTATTTAATCTGCACCAAAAATTAGAAATTGTTTTTGTTTTATAACCGTACTCATAACCAAAATTATCTTTACAATAATACCAAATTCTTTCTGCGACATTATAATACTCTAAATATTTAGAGCAACAATAACATTTGTTTAAAGGAATATCATCATACTCTGAAACAACCGCAGAATTCATAGAAAGACTCTTCTAAAAGAAGGTATAGTTTTAATTTAAAGCCCTGTCAGATACTAAAGCATTAAAATATTCTTCTTCGGTCCAACCAAAAGCATTAATCATTTCCGACATTATAACCGATAGCTCATCTACTTCCTGATCGCTTTTAAAATCCAAACGATCATTAACAAAATAACTTAAACAAGTTTCTAATTCTTCAAAGGTTGCTTTTTTCATTTACCACCATAGACTTTCAAAGTGTTTAGCAAATAATTGCATTCCGTTTTTGGCACGAGCATCATCTTTTTCATTTAATGGATACTCGAATTGTTTTTCGTTAGCATAATAATCGAAAGCAAAAATCATATCGTCAATTATTGAATTCCACTTTTCTTTATTTGCCGCATTATCCATTTCTTTAATATGACCAAATCCTTCTGTAAGAACCGGACAGCCAGTATTTAATTCTTTAAATCTTTTTAATCTCGGTAAAATTAATTTAGATAAACTAATATCTAAATTCCAAGTTTCACTATCATCCCATCCACGCACCCACCGTTGATATAAAAATTTAATTTCTCTTTTGAAATTTTTTAAGCGTTTTAGTTTATTTTTAAATAACATCATAATGAATTTAACCTATTAACTACTTCATTCATCGTTTTCTCTAATAAAGCTAAATTAATTCTTACATATCCAGGCATACCAAATAATTTACCATCTATTACATTTAATTTTGCTTTATCGAAATTTGCTTTATGTCCGACTTTACAAAACAAAAACATACCAGGTAAATCTTCTACATCAGACGGAATTTCTAAAACTTCAGGATTTATTTGTTTAATTAATTTTTTATTATTTTTTAATGCTTCAAAAGCATATTTTTCAAAATGAGTATTTAATTTAAATAAATTATAAAAATATTCTTGAGATAATGTTGATGCACCAACAGTCATCATTTCTACATATTCTTTAAGATAATGAACGAAAGATGTATTATGGCAAACAATAAATCCTAATCTCAATCCAGATAATCCATACATCTTACTTACAGAGTAAATTTGTAGATCTCCTACTGGACCTAAATTATATTCGCTTGGTAAATAACTATGAGTATAGTAAGCAGCATCGTGAATAAAAGGCACTTTATTGCTTTTATAATTTTCTGATAAAGATTTTAATTTTGAATAACTATCACACTGACCATCAGGATTATTAGGTGCTAATAAAAGATAGGCTAAATTTCTATTTGGATCAGGCTCTTCAAAAACACTATTTAATTTATGAGCTTCTGCCATTGGAGGAATTAAGGCCCAATATGGTAGCTTCATTCCAATATCAAAATGACCCATCTTCTTAAGAGCATAAAATACTGCACCTAATGCTTGTTTTGCCCCATTAGTAATTATGACTGGTGCCCCATAAACATTCTCTAATAATGAAGTTAAATGAGGTAATCCTGAAGGATATGGATATTCCCAATGTGATGAGTTTAATGTAATATGATTGTTAAGAGCATTAATATCTACAAATTTAGATAATACTTCTCTAACAATATACGGCTCACCAACCGAAATCTCTAAGTATCCTGGTGGTAATTTTGGTTTCGATAAAAGAACATCAGACATTTGTTTTACATTTACATTTTGGAGCTCACATTTTAATACCAACTATAAAAAAGAATGTTGATGTTAGTAATGTTGGCAAATCTACTGTATAGCCGTTAGCCTTAGATACAAAATATATAATTAATATAAAGCTTAGGGTCGCAATACTTTTGATACAAAATTTAATAATATCTCTTAACATACAATATCAATATATATCTATATGGTGTGGTTTTTTATGTTTTATTGTGCTTTAGATTTATTATTTAAATTTTTGTTTATAGGAATTTTATTAGGTTTTGTTGTTCCTAAAATTATTGACTTAGAGCGATTAGCCAAGCAATCGGAATTAAAAAACTGATATGAATGATTTGATCAATTGCAATCATTAAAATTAAACCAAGATTAGTTTGCACAAAACTTAAAAATCTTTCTTTATCTTCTGATGATTTGGCATATTTGAAATTAAATTGGGGCGGCTTCCTAACATATTTGACCCAAAGAAATACTGGATAATATGTATCTTCAATAAAATGCGACCAGAATAAAATGTTAATTGAAATAAAAAAATAAATCCAGGGTAAATGAGTTAAGTGTAAAAATGGAACAAAGCCGCACATATAAACTAAACAATGCTTTGCTCTTGCTTTCCAATTTTTACTTTTATTCATAGCCTCATTGTGTGATTGAAAAACCCAATCAACAACAAAGTGAATAAAAACTAATAACGAAAATATACTTCCAATTTTAATTAACATAGTTATCCTAAATCTAAATAATCATTTATCCATTCTTTAAATGAATTATAAGGCATTTTATTCATTTTTTTTAAGATTAGATAACTTTTTTTCTGTAAACAAAGACTTTGGCCAATTAAAATATGCCACGGGAAAAAAAATCTTGAATAAGGCTCTAAACCGGAACTAAAACAAAATGCGCAATATTGTCGTCCCAAACAATCTGATCTTGCGAGTTCATCCATAACTTCTGCTAAATACCACTGGCGGTAATTATGTTTAGATTTATATAAAAATGCTAAAATTTTATATTTACCATCATTATATTTTATTTCTTTATTTAAAAAATAATCAGGTTTCATTTCAAAGATCCTATTAGCAACGCCTCAAGATCAAGTGAAGGAGTTTCGTCAGACTTATTTTCAACTTTAACTTCTGCTCCACTTTGCTTTCTTGCAATAGCGGTTCGCAAACGCTCTACATACTCATTCTTATACTTATCGAGCTTAAACTCAGGAGAAGTAAGTTGTCCAAGAAGTTTGCAAGCCAGATCAACTTCTTTATCAGAAGGTTCGGACTTTGCGTTAAGAGTAGGAGAAAAATCCCTAAGTTCATCAGCATAGTAAAGTTGGAACATCATCAACACATCTCCAACCGGAACTAAGGCGATAAGATTATCCTTACCACGAGAATACCATTTACAAATAGCAGAACTATTAGTTTTCTCAAGAGCCTTAATTAAAAGACGATATGACTTATCACCATTCTTATCTGGTGCAAGATAATATGCCTTTTCAATTTGATGAGGAGCAGGACGGAAATCTACAACTTCCGTAATCTCCATCGTGTTAGACTTCTCGCCCTCAAGGCTTTTTAGCTCTTCATCAGTAAAGGTAATGAACTTATCCTTTTCAATTTCATAACCTTTAAGAGTATTTTTGCGCTCAACTTCTTCTCCGGTAATTGCGTCAACCAGTTTTTGTTTAACACGATTACCAGCCGGAGTAATCATATTAAAAGAAAAAGTTTCCGGTGATGCCGCAAGATATGCCTTAACCGGGATAGAGACAAGACCAAAACAAATCGTAGAGGATGCAACTGCTCGCATTTTAAATATCCTTCCTAACTCTTACAAAAACTGGAAATCGTGGTTTATTATCTGGAGTTTTCTCTTGAAACTTATAAGTAATAATGCTACCGATTGGTGGAGGATTTAATCGCTGTTCATCGTTAAATCCTGTTCCAACTTTAAAAACTAAACCTTTTTCATCAACACATTCTAAAGCTCCCATCATATTAGTTTTAGTTGAACTTTCTAACGGGATATGATTAATAACCTTAGCCTCTGCATCAAAGAACTTTTTAAGTTTAAGTAATGTATCAGATCGTTTTCCTTCATAAAATGATCTTGGCTTACGCAACATTAATCCTTCGTTGCCCTGCTCTAATACTTTATCTAAAAGAACATAAAGAAGATTAGGATCTTTTAATTCGTATTGCGGCATATATTCTAAAGGCTTACCAACCTGTTCAACAAGTTTCTTTAATTGATTCCATCTGCCCTCAACTCTTTCTTTTGAGGAAGGAAGATCAAAAGCAACAAATCTAATCTTAGACCAGCCCTTATCGTTAAATGACTTAACAATAGATACGGTTTCTGAAAATTGCTTTGGACCGATAAACAATTCACCATCAATCATTACATCTTTTGGTAAAGACTTAATGAAGTAATCTGGAGCGGCAAAAACATTTCCGTTCCGAGATAACAATTGCTTACCGTTCCAAATAGCCCTAACCCCATCCAATTTAGTTGATACATACCAACCAATAGTGTTAATGCTTGGAGAATAATTCTTTGCAAGTAAAAACAAATTCCGCTCCTTAAGATGGGATGTTTTCCCACCTACCTATAACATAACCATCCGAAATGACTTGTCAAGCCAAAAAAGTTATGCTAAAGGATGACTGATTTCTGCTTCTGCTACAAAATAAAAATTAGAAATTTCTCTATGAACCATTTTTATTAATTTTTTTAGTTCTTTATCTGACAATTTTTCGCCAGCCATAAGTCTTGATTGAAATTCTAAAAACTCAGTATCTTTATCCCAAAAATTTTCATAAGAATAATCTGATAACCGATTATCTATTATTAGTTCTTGAATTTTTTCCGCCTCTAATTTATTACAATATTTTTCTGCTTCTTCCTTATATAAAAAAACATTTATAGGCATCCCGCCTTTGCTATCTGAATAATAAATTTCATCATTATACGCGAAGCTTCTTTCTAAAACAATATATGCTGTTGTCATTTAATCTACTACCTTCCTTAATATTTTTAAGTTGCCTCTACCGAGCATCCAATCTTTTATCGGCAATTCATTTAACCAATTTTCAATCGTTGGTATAAAACCTAAATCATCTACTATATGTTGTTCTGCAATATCTCTTGTAGAAATTACATAACATTTTATCGAGCCTTAGATTTTAATAAAGACAAAATCAATCCTTGAATATTACCATCTAATGCCTTATCAAAATCATTAATTTCAAATCCGGTTCGATGATCTTTTACTAAAGAATAAGGCGATTCGGTATAAGTTCTTATTTGATTTCCGAAAGAAACATCGGACATTGAGGCGGCGTGTTTATCTTGCTCGGCTTTGCGTTTTTTCATTTCAAGGTCATAAAGTTTTGCCTTGAGAATTTTCATTGCTATTCTTCGATTTTCGTGTTGAGAACTTTCAGTTTGAGAACGAATCATAATTCCAGTTGGTAAATGTTTTAAAATAATACAGCTGGAAATTTTGTTTACAGCCTGACCTCCCGAACCTCCGCTTCTTGTCGCCTGAATATCCAAATCTTTTTCTTCAATCTTAATATCAATTGTATCTTCAATATCTGGAATAACGCTTACCGCTGCAAAAGAAGTATGTCGGGCATCACCTGCATTAAAAGGAGAATTACGAATTAGTCGATGCACTCCGCTTTCGCCTTTTAAAAAACCAAAGGCATAATCTCCTTCAATTCTAATGCTAACGCTATCAGTACAAATCGCACTATGTTCTTCTGATGGTTTAAAATCTAATATCTCTGTTTTAAATCCATTAGCCTCTGCATATCGCAAATACATCCGCAACAACATTGAAACCCAGTTAGCCGCCTCTAATCCACCAGCACCAGCGTTGATAGAAAGAATTGCCGGGTTATTATCAAGAGGATCTTTCATCATATTCTGAAATTCAAAATCTACCACTTGCTGATGAAATGAATTTAACTCAACCGTCATACCATTTAATTCTTCCGGCATTTCAGTTAAGCATTCCTGATAAAAAGATATTTGATCTTTGAATTTTTTTAATTTTTCTAAAGTATCAGATAGTTTTTGGCGCTCCTTCATTAACGCTACTGATTTAGAATTTCCCCAATCCAAAGACGGAATAAGACTGTCTAACTCATCCAATCTCATTTGGTACTGTTTAACCGGAATAAGATTAGATAAGGAAGAAATCTTATCTTGACATTCTTTGATTAATTCTTCTGGTTTCATAATAAACATCTGTATTTATTCATAATACAAATTGCTTTGGTTAAAACAATATTTGGTATGCAGTCAATGATTTTATAATTTGATGTTCCCGAAAAGCAACAATAAAACTAACTACGCCCACACCAATCATAACCAATATTTCATTTTTGACCTCACTTAGTAGTTTTATCTAACACCATTTTACCAACTTCATTCTTAAGAATACAACCGATAATTTGTACATCATTATCTGTTTCGGCAGTTGCAATAACTTTGGCTACTGCTGACTTAAAAACTTCATCAACAAAAACTTTTCCTTCTGGTGAAAGAAAACCGCGCTCGTCAAAAATCTGTTTCATTTTAATTTCTCCATAGCTCTATTTAATATGTTTATCGACTTTTTTCATAATGATTTTCATATAATCTGATGGTATTGCGTCTGATAATTCATTGGATGGAGATATCATAGCATCATATCCATTTTTATGATACAATAATCTAAAAGAAATATAAACTTGAGGATTGTTATCTCCAGCAAACCAAACATTGCAATTGTGCAAATTCTAAAATTCAAATGCTACATTGTCTTCAAACTCTAACTCGGTTTTCTCATATTGATTTACATTTTCCATAACTTCACCACTCATAAAGGACATTGTAATGTATGTTCAACAAATCCCAACTTAAGTAATTTATCTCGCATTTCTTCTGGAGATACCTCAAATGAATAAGCGCCTTCCATTTCTTCACCAAGTTCTTTTGGAAGAATATGATCGATCAATAGATGCTGATCATACATACAACCATTCTGATCATAATATTCTTTTGGAGTAATTACTGCGTGGCCAGAATTTTCTACCATAAAATAAAAATCTTCTGGCTTTGTTTGTGCCCAAAGATCCTCAATTTCATCGTCATCTAAATCTGCGTTAAATGCTTCTTCTGACCAAGGTTTCATATTTGTTTCTCCTATTAATGTTTAGTTGAGGATCTTGGGGTCGAACCAAGAATAAATGATCCAAAGTCATTTGTGATGCCATTTCACTAATCCTCAATATTATTTATTTAACCAACACTTTTACAAAAGACTTCTTACCTTTTCTTAAAACAAACTCTTTAGGAAGATGGTAATTAAAATCTGATACAACATTATCATCAACAAAAATACCTTTACCGTTAATTAAATTGCGCGCTTCTGTTTTAGATTTAGCAAAACCAGATTGAACAATTACATCAACGATACTATTACTCTCAGCAATTACCGTATTCAAATTTGATGAAAGTTTATTCTCAAAGATATCTTCTGATTGTTTTAATGCACCTAATGCTTCTTCTTCACCGTGAGCAATAGATGTAATTTCAAACGCCAATCTTTTCTTAGCATCATTAATTTCTTTAGCATTGGAAAACGGAATGTTATTTATTTCTTCTACCGGCACAAAAGTCAAAAGTTTAAATAACCTAACAACATCTTCGTCAGATACATTTCGCCAGTATTGAAAGAAGTCAAATACGCTGGTTTTATTTTTATCTAACCAAATTGCACCATTTTCGGTTTTACCCATCTTCACCCCATTAGAATTAACTAACAAGGGAAGAGTTAAACCAAATACTTCTTGCTTATGAATTTTGTGAATTAAATTAATTCCGCCTAATATATTCGACCATTGATCATCTCCACCAATTTGAAGCATACATTTATGATTTTCAAATAAGTGAAGAAAATCATATGACTGCATAATCATATAATTAAATTCTAAAAACGACAAACCATTTTCCATTCGGCTTTTAAAACATTCAGCACGAAGCATATTATTTATGGAAAAATGTCGCCCAACTTTTTTAAGTAAATCTAAAAAGAATAATTGTCCTAACCAATCGGAATTATTAACCAATTGAAAAGGACAATTCAAAATTTTTTGAAACTGTTTTTCAATTCCAGAAATATTATTTAATACTTCTTCATTAAATAATACTTTTCTGGCTTCTGATTTTCCGGTAGGATCTCCAATCGTTGCGGTAGCCCCACCAACCAGAATAATGATTTTATTGTTCTTAGAAAGTCTTTTGGCGGTAATTAATTGCAATAAATGACCGACATGCAAACTTGATGCGGTAGGATCGAAACCAATATAGAAAGTCGAACCATTATCAATTAATGATCCGACTTTATCAGAATTGGTGGTTTGCTTAACTAAACCTCTTTGCGAAAGTTCTTGAAATGTCATCGCTTAATACTGCTGCTTAAAATCTTTTTCTTCATTACCTTATACAAACCAGGATTAACGGCCAAGGCTTCTTTAATGATATTATGCCTAATCCTATTTCGAGGAAACTTGGTGTCAAGATTAGAGCGATCTTCCAACCACGAAACATTATGATTTTCACACCAATTCTTCAAATCATTTTTGGTATTCAAAAGAAACGGGCGATAAACCAAATTGTTAATAGTAGAGATAACTTTTGGATTACCGTGCAAACAGGAAAAAATCCAAGTCTCAACTACATCATCCAAATGATGACAAGTAATTACCGGCAAATTAAAAGAAGTCAGCCAGGAATATCTTTCATTTCTCCAAAATTCTTCTGGAGATTCGGATGAATTTCTATTGCGAGTAATGCTACCGCTAACAAATGGCACTGAATTATTCTTTGCCCACGACTTAACAAAATCAAACATTTGATCTGCTTGACTGGTTCCGTGATGAAAATATGCTACCGAGAACTTTTTATTTCCTCGCTTATAAAAATCAGCAATTGCCATACTATCTACTCCGCCAGAACAAGCGAGTAGAAAATGCTGATTACGATCCATATTGATAAGTTGATGAAGCATTTTTTTTAACCAGTCCGCCAGATAGGACTTGAACCTACAAACCGTCAGATTATGAGTCTGCTGCTCTAACCAATTGAGCTACTGGCGGGAATTATCCACTACACCGTCAATATAACCATCGTCCCTTACCTGTCAAGCAGTTTCTTTTTCCGCTCCACATGTCAATCAGTATGACATTTTACAAAAGTTCAATCCATATCCCGCAAGTCTTTCGCACATTGCCTTTAGGAAACCGCTATCATTAATTGTAATATGGAATGGTTCTGGTAATGAACCTTTTGTCCAGCCATAAATGCCCACGGTTTCATATTGTTTAATAGCATCGTATATAGTTCTTGTATAGCAAACAAAACTTCGTTAGAGCTATATATTTCTATTACCATTAGTGATCCTATCTTGGTATGAGCAAGAATTTCCTTAACCGAAGTTAAAGCGTTCTACCTTGAACTATAGGACCAAAAGGTTGTAAATTTTAAGGCACAACAGAATAATCACGAAAACACAACACAAACAACACAATCAATTTACAACCTTAGTGATCCCGCTATGGTATGAGCATAGAACTCCTTGATCGAAATCAAAGCGTTTTACTATAAACTACGGGACCAAAAGAGACACGATACTGGTATTAGTTTTTACCTAATTTTGCCGTTATTAAT